>Ga0265797_10004159_pt1 | contig 22400 bp, 25 predicted proteins | sample P2T30metagenome_FD_192433 | JGI IMG/M metagenome (GOLD analysis project Ga0265797, IMG submission 192433) | Plant litter microbial communities from East Loma Ridge, Irvine, California - P2 T30 | ecosystem: Environmental > Terrestrial > Plant litter > Unclassified | place: USA: California... | reverse complement strand
CAATTCGCTGCCGTTGAATACCCGGCGACCAACCGATAGAGGGCCTGCCGAGATGAGCTTGAGGTGTTCTTGGCGCAGGATGGTGGAGCGTGGATATCCTCAGGGTGCGTTGCGAGTTTTTTTTTTCGATCTGGTGGCCGGTGTGGCCTCCAATTTGTTCTTGAGCCTCCCGATGACCTTTGTAGCTGGAGATGCCAACTGACCTGCAATTTGTAAATTGTGCTCTACCAAGTGCGACGTCCAAGAGAGCCAGCAGCTTGTCCGAATTGACTTGATCTCCTATGGACTTTGCTGCCAAAATCAAGATCAAGGAAGCTCAACGTCACTTTCGCCGGCCGGCAATTCAAGGACGCATCGCGAAGGAGTAACATCCATATCCATCGTGCATCGGCGATCCGGCAGTGTGACCACAAACTCGCGCGGTGCCGTAATGGTCCTGAATGGCGCCATGAGCTCCAACTCTCTGTCCTTCCACATTAGGGTGAAGAAGTCGCCAATGCTATTGTACTGGTACTGTAGCACCACGTGAAGGCTCCGCAGTCCGGTCAGCCTGCTCAAGCAGATCCAGGACTCCACCCACGGTTCCATTCGAGGACACTGTATGTCTGGCATAAGGAACATGGGATCAGTGTCCAGTGCCCAGTGAATCCGCAGGTCTCTAATTTGAGCCAGTCGCTGCGGTAGGAAGTAATGCGAGAGATAATTGATAGTAGTCTGCTCGTCTCTATCGGTTGAGAGTGAGAAGATGTTGGTTGAGTAGAGGTAATCAATGGCTTCTGAGTAGCTGGATGCTGGTCAGCAATGCAACGTACAAGAGCCTCTGGGGGCATTCTGATTATCCTCGAAGCTTACATCACGCGACATGTTCTTAATACAGCCAGGCTGAACGGTAGGTCTTGCTCGTAAAGCGGATCGAAGTAACTGCACTCGCACACCGCATGTAGACACTGCTTTGCCCTCGGCTTCCCATCAAAAGTTTGCAGATGGATTGTTACGCCTCCGAGAGCTTGGTGATATATCATCCGGCGTAGTTCCAACGGTAGCTTAGTCATGAACTCTGACTGAGGCTGGTCCAGCGTCCTCTGGTCTTCTTGGCGGTCAACAAGTGGTATGCTGAGGGCTCGTGGTCGCGGTGTTGGGAATTGAGGTTCTTTGTATTCCTCTGAGTGAGATCTCCGGCCGCAGCGTCTCCGTCGTGGTAAGCAAAGTAGTGCGCAGCAGAGGCAAGGTGAGCAGGCTGTCCACAGAAGGCACTTGCATGTTTGCCACGCCACAGACTTCATGCATTTCGTTGTCTCTTTCCCCGCTTTCTTCAAGCGTACACGTAGTTCCTTGCTCTTCATGATGAGTGATCGGTTGATGATGGTTGTCGATCGTTTGCTCGAGGGGTGAGTTGACGGAGGGGAGAGGCTACGCAATGTGGAGCCGTGAGGGTGGCGCAGGCCCAGCTTCCGACTCGACCAATCGGAGGCTCACCACTCACTAGTGGTGGGACACAGCCAGGCAGAGCGCAACGGTTTCAACTATCATCGTGGGCCGTTTGTCAAATGTGTCGATACTGCTAAGTTGCTAGCTTGCATAGCTTCACGCTAATATAAACCACAGAACAGTAGAGTCATGCTCTGAGCTGTAGTCTTTACATGAACCCTCTTACACTGTCATCATATTAAGCGATCGAACATCATCCCAAATACGCCTCGGCCTCAATCTCAACCCGGGAAGTCTTGAACAACCCCTTCACCTGCACTACGGTAATAAGCGGCCCATGATTCTTGAACGCAGGCCTCCCCTTCAAAATGCGAGCGAAATGCTCTAGGCAATCTTCCAGAGGCTCGGTGATGTAAACTCTTAGCTTGTATACCTGCTCAAGTCCTTTCCCTCCAGCTTGCTGCAGCGCGTGTTCAACATTGTCGAACGCCTGGTCAAATTCAGCTTCCAGGTCTTCGGGGAACTCTTCCGTCAGCCTGTCCCAGCCGCCTGCTAGTGTCAGCAAAACGATCGCACGAGGAAGAAGAGGTAAACAGACCTTGACCAGAGATTTCGATCCTGTCACCGATACGAACTGCTTGGCTGTAGTTGAGTGCCTCTTTGCTCCTGTCGCCGAAACCTTCGTAGTCGAAGTACTGGAGTGAAGCCATATGGGATCGTGTACGATATCCTTGGATACTGGGCGATGGAGGTGATCAATTTTTTTTTAGTATTGGAAAGGGACTTCACGAAGTTCTTTATGGCGCAACAATCCAAGAGCTGCAGTAACCGATAATTATAGGTTCTCTCATGCAAGGCCGCTATCCTGCACTTTGGAGAAGAGATATGCTCGCCAAGAACAATTGGTAAGCCCGCTCATGCATTACCTGGCATTCTCGGACCTTGGAAGATGTATTACCCCATCCTGGTAAAGCTCAAGCGGCAATGTAAGAGCTTGGCCCGACGGAGTCGGAGTCACGTTGCACGTCACTGCGACACTTTTCCTAAACCGCACAAGTCGTCCTCTTTAGCGTCAGGCAACCTATACCTATTGACCGTGCGCACAAAACAAACTTTGAATGTAAGATGGCCATGTGAGGTAAGCTTACTCATCAGATATCAAGTAAGAGTGGTGCTACTCGCGCTACTATCACGAGAGGATCATGTCAAGTGTTTTCAACTCCTGGGCTTCTTCCCCACTTCTTTCCATAGTACCAGGGAACAATCACCAGTGTCTCAAAGACTCAACCCAATCGGTGCTCCGCTGCCATCCCCTCCCTCTGCTCCTCGGTCAAATCAATTCCAAAGATCTCTTTCAGCGCATCAACACGCTCGCATTCCGTTTTGCAATCCTTCACGGGCTTTCTTTCAGTCCCAATGCTCTCCACAACGTTCCCTCCCAACATCGTGACGCTCCCAACAATTTTCTGTCCCGCTCCGTCCATAATCATCCTCGTACACAGCAGGTATCGAGTGAATAACGACGTCTTATGCGTAGATGTAAACCACGACATCATCTCGTAATCTTGGGGCAAGAACTCCGTCTCAGTGAAACAATACACTGGCACCCAAGTGCTCTCCTTGCTATCAAGTGGTTCGTGACACACGTCGTAGCACCACAGCTTATTGGAGTGCGTACCACACGACTCCGGAATAGCACGCAACTGTAAGCGAATCTTCCGTGGCGCAACGCTCGTTGTCTCGAAACCATCGCGCAACGGATACGGTAGGTTAGGTCCCATAGCGCCCATGCCTACATCCACAACATACCACTGCTCATCTAATCGCACGAGGTTGAACATGTGGTTCCACCCATCGTACGTTGAAGCTTGAGTGCGCCGGACCTCTTGGAACGGGCTCATCGCACGTGAGACGCGACCGCCGCAGTTGCGGACTTCGAAGCCGAGTGAGCGCAGCACGGTGCCGAAGAAGGTATTGTTTTCCATGCATCGGCCTCCGCGACGTTGGTGGACGAACTTGGCAAAGAGATCTTGCTCGTTGAGACTGATAGTTTTATGAGTTGAGTAGTGTAGTTCGAGGTTTTCGAAGGGAATAGTGCTGGTGTGATGGCGTGTCAGGGTTTGGAGGAAGGGAAGGCCGTGTTCGGTGGTTTTGGCGTAGGTCTTGTTGGATACTGCAGGCGAGTCTAGACACTTTTGTGGAAAACCAAGACGCTCAAAGTAGTACTGTAGTTGAGTGCCGCTGTAGCGAGCACGATCGTCTACATTCAGAGGTAGCTGAGTTAGAGTCGTTGGATCGGAGGTGTTGGTCATTGTCAAGTTCAGTAATTTGTGAAGGCTGAGTAGGCTGAACTGAACGTCATTGAAAGTTTGCACGATGATTCGCAGATGGCAAAGACTGACGAGAAGAGATCATGAGACGCGATGGAGATAAGTCTGATTTTTTAGCCGCAATTTGTCGCCCCCGTAAGCACCACCGGGCCATATACCTCAACGTGGGGAGTTGAGCGAAGCGGGGCAAGCCGAATGCGGCCCAATCGCAAAGTGCATGTTACACAGCGAATAAGAATCAGCAGGTGTCAGAAGTACTACTCAGCCGTACTGTGTACGTGCGGGCCAACAACACGAGCATTCTTGCATATCTCGAGCAGGTACCATGTACCGAGAGAGCGCTAGCCTAGTGCTGACATGTGAAGGTATACCAGTGATGATGGTTATGCATTGCGAATGGGTTTCAATTTTACATCTGTATGGTGACTGGTGGCTTCTTGAATCTCTTGAGATGCTCTGGCATGCTAATTGAGTAAAGCGCGATGCTGATGTTGAACATTACGCTGCATTTCGCGACCTCGTCACTTGCGCAAGAGGGACCACTCTCAAACGGACACAACGATTTATGTAAAAGGATGGCAACAACTGCCAGACTCAAGTGACGGTGGTGTGAGGCTATCTATCTGTTCTACAAAGCACGCACTTCAAGCTTGAGCTACAGTGAATCGCGTAAAAGATCCGTGAAAGTGCGCAACGCGGTAAATGATGTGCAGAGGACAGTTGCTATGACGGACTCGCTGAATGAGCTCCACGAATTCATTTCGCGATTCTCGTTAGTGAACATCAACAGCAACATTTTTACGAGAAGGAACGGCTCGTTGAGTTTCTATCAGTTGATGTCAGTCAAGTTCTACCACTCGTGCGACATTAACTGTAAGAGCTCTCACCTTACGCGATACAGCGCTCAAGCTGCAGCACAACTTTGGAGTTCATTGCACACGCAAACTCAGCTTCGGAATTTGGATCCGGCAATTGGGTATTCAAGCAGAGCCTCACAACATTGGCGTATATGCCACCGACAACAGGGTCCAATCCGTCGGCCGACTTGATGAAGAGTCGCCGAATAGAGTGAAGTGACTTGGCATCCTCTTCAGGGATTTTTGCTGAGAGGGGTCGCCAGTAGGCGATCTCCAGCTACACAACGCCCAGACTGTATAGGTCGAGTGTCTTGGAGAAGCCGCCGCCAACGTCAGGATGATAGTAGTAGTCAAGCTCGTTTTGGCCAGTCGGTCGCTGTCCGATGGATTGCATTGTATTATCTCGAGCAGAAACAAATCCGGCCAACAAAGGGCTTGTGACGTCTCCAGGCGACTTTGGAAAGAAGAGGATGTTGTCACTGCGAAACGCTTTGTGAAGCCAATTGGATGCGTGTAGCTGCATGAGAGTCGTGGCTAACATCCGAGCCAGCTTAAATTTGTCCCCTAAAGAGGGCTGTTTGATCTCTTTGTGTTTCCTGATAATGTCTAGCAGCGAGGTGGGGTTTGTGGCACCTAGTTCTTGCGGTATGCGAAAGACCAATCCGGCCCGACGAGGATTGTCTTCGTCATTGACATAACCGATGCATCTTGCGACATTGAAAGACTCGGGTGACGTTTCGAGTAGGAGACTCAATGTCTTTATCCGGTCCTGTGTCACTTCCAATGAGGAACGAGTCTGCTCAATCTCTAGCCACTCTACCCACACAGGAACTACCTTGTTGTGTATGCACATCTGACGAGAATCTCCGTTTCCATCTGCGTTGCCCATCACCGGCGGCATCTTGGGTGACTCTATCATTGTTGCTCCATCGCTGTTTGCAGTTGGTGATTGTAGCAACTTCAATCGCGCGGACTGGCGGATCAATTCGTTTTGCATGCCTGTAACACCTCGGGCTTGTTGAAGCTGCGCTTCATTGTTGGCATGGGCCAGCACGTAAGCGGGGAGTGCTCGCATGAAGGCGTCTAACGATGGTTCAGAGAGCAGACCGAGGAGGTCGTCATTGGCTTTCCGCAGCCGTCTCACAACCTCTTCGAACTTTACTTTGTTCTTGATGGCCAGCTTTGCCCGCCTCTTCTGTTTCTTGGCCATTTGCTCTTTCGACACAGCTTGTACAGCTTTGTTGCCCAGATGCAGGAATCTGTTGAAGCCGGTGCCCGGCGCCGAAATCTTTTCGTAATCAACACGGTGGTCGGCAACTTGGTGAAGCTCCATAAGACTCTTGGCCTGGTCATGAAAGTATTCGATCCTTCCGAAGATCTCCGCCATCAATGCTTTGATAGGGCCTCGTTCATGGTAGATTAAACAGTCTTCCTCCTTTGCAGCATTGACATTGAATCGATCACCCCAGCTTGTGAGCTTCTCGTACTCAATGTTGTAATCTAGAACCAAGTCCCTCAAGCCGTTATCATTGTCGAAGATACTTTCAATGAGGAGGTAGCCATCGACAGCGCCCCTGAAGGCGAAGAGCAAGCCGGCTGCTCCAATGGCGGCGCCCACACCTTCTAAGATATCGGTCACCATGATGGTTGCGATGGAGCGGTATCAATCCTTGGTATGTATGCTCGTGACAACATTGGGTACGAGCGGTGTCTAACTATGTATGCGACGTAAAGTGCCTACGTACTAACCAAAAGCGGACTAAGCGACAAAACCTCTACGTGGCTTCTCATCGGATGTGTCCAGACCTCAACGAAAGTCAGTGCAAGCTCAGCTCATGTAATCTTTTCATACTAAAGCTCAGCTCGCTGTAGCCGCACATTCGAGGTCGATACTGCTGGCCACCGCCCGGATCAATGATGTGCGAATCATGTGCCTTACATCAGCGCATGCCGCCAATAAGACGTGCAGCCACGAGCCACCCCCTTCTACAATCCATCTTGAAGTACGTTGTAGTCGAATCACTTATAAGCGAAGCGTTGTCAGCCGACATGGCGATCCATGCCTGCATGTCTCGTTTAGCGAACCAACTCTTGAAGAGTCGAGAACCTTGCCACATTTATTAGTAGCCATTCCAGAACTCCCAAAATGGCTTTTGAAGTTGAGCTCGCTGATAAGCTGGAATTCTTGACGACGAAAAGAAACATTTGACCTTGCTGGCAGCATGGAGTTCTCCAGCAGACTCCTCGTCGAACCCGAATATCAGCCCCCGCATGAAGCTGCGCACAACGCAGATACCAGCCTCGAAAGCCATGACGGTGACGACAACCACGTTGCACAGCCTGTTCAATATGGGTTTCTCGACGTGCTCGATATTCTCAGACAGTACCAAGTACCCTCTCTTGATCTTTCTTACGCGGTTGGAACTACAGATATCGACGAACGACAATCCTCGACCCCTGCCTCCACTTTCGAGAAAATGACAGAACGTGCAAACCGTTGATTCATTCACATGCTGGGTGGTGGATACAGCGCCGTCGTCTTGCGTCATGCCACCAAGGAAGATGTGTTCGCGCTTGCAACGGAAGACGATATCGTTGCACAGAGAAGTCCCAAGCTCGTTACCAAGTCAGGCACCGTCGTTGCGTTCAAGATGATTACCCCTAGACCTTCAGGCAATGGCGTTAGCGATATGCTCAGAAAGTCGGAGGCATTTCGCACAATATGCCAGGAAATAAAGGTGTGCTGCCATCCACTCCTTCGCTCACACGAGAACATCAGCGGAATCCTTTATGTTGCGTGGCAACGATCCGAGGATTTTCCATGGCTTGCATTGGACCTCGCTGCCTTCGGAACTCTGGAAGATGTTCTTACAGCGCCTGGGGAAGGGCCTACTCATAAACAGAAGCTGAATCTTACCGTGGATGTCGCACTTGGCGTCATGGCACTGCACCGTGCTGGCATCATTCATGGCGATCTAAAGCCGGCAAATATACTTGTTCATCACTGCCAAGACTCGGATCGGCAGATCGTTGGCAAGGTTACTGATTTCGGAGGCAGTATTAGTATTGGACATGGTTCTCCAAGCATAGGAACGCCTCTTTGGTGCGCACCCGAAGTGGCGGCAACTATCACGAACACTGACTGGAAGCTGGCGGATGTGTGGTCATACGGACTCATCGTTGCCAGTATATGGAGTCATATTCCCTTGTCTGGGAGATCTTCCAGCTCTTGTTACCTCGACCGACTCATTCCACAGCATCTAGAGGGTAGCGCGAGAAATGCTCGTCTTTTTCTGATCAAAACGGAGCCAGACTCATCCGCTGGTAGCATCATTTCTCATTGCATGTACTTTCCTTCTGCCGTCAGGCTGTTACTTTCGAGCACACTGTCTTGCCTACCTGTACGAAGGCTAGATTTCAACACATTAATCTCCAGGTACTTATCCTTGATTTGCGAGGACCTGGATCGAGAGTCAGTGATGAACACAATCCATTCAATACATGCTTGAACATGAATCTAACAGTTCAGGGTCACAATCGACCATTCTTGTGAACCTTTACCAGAGCGACTCCCTTTCAAGGTAAGACGTACAAGGCTTCTCCTCTTGTAGGCTCACAGCGTCCATAGGTCTGGTCACACGGGTATCGGAAGCGAGAATACGACTATCAGCAGATTGTGTACGAGCATTTGATCGGGGCTGCCACTCCGCTTCGAGAAGCTTTCGAGTCTGACTTCACGAAACAGACGAACATAACAGAGGCTTCCCTTGCCTCATTGTCGCTAACAGAGGAGTACCAAAACAAACATCTCTCGGCCCAAAATCATTGGCTGCTAGCCGCCGTTGAAGCTTTCGCATCTTCCCTGCATTACCAACTTCGCTTCGGTAGACAAGCCATCATGGCTTACCAAGTGGCCTGTAGTCAATGTCTGCAGCTTGGTTGTCAACTAGATGAAGGTGAGCTCGTGGCATGGGCTTATGTCGCAGCAAGAGGAGGCCACCCGCATGCTGTGTGGGCTGCTCCATTGCTTGAAGCATCCTGTGCAGAGACTGGTGCACCAACTTCTATGGAGATCCACCGTCGGATGGTTTTCCTAGCGATTGGCGCGTGCATTGGCTCTATGCCATCACTTGTCACACTAAAGACTGCGGATCTAGATATGTATCGATCAACGCGTGCAGCCATTCAGACACGACAGCGCCCGAACTATGAGATGAAGAGCGCGGCGGAACTCTTTACCGATTTTCTGGTCTCGCCACCCCTAGATGTTGCAAATTGCAGTCTGATGGACGCAATCAAATCTCAAAATGTTGACCGGGCACGAGCACTTTTGGAAGATCCTTCGACAGACACAACCGACATCTTTGATGAAGCCGGCCTCAATGTTCTGCACGCTTTGACCTTACTGGAAGACGAAGAGGCAGCAGACCTTGCCCTTCTGGCCTACGTCCACGGAGCAAATCTCTCGGCAGTAGCAACGATCTCTGAACCGACCGCGGTTAGCCTTTATACACGGAAGATTGAGGGCACACCCATCTACTGGGCGGCCATCAAAGGCATGCTACGCCTCTTCGCAGTACTACTGGACATACACGTCAACTCTTCGACACCCATCGTTGACGCTTTACGCCTGACAATACATGCTGCATTGCTGCATCATGGTGACATTGTACGTCAAGTCTTATTCCAACGACACAGTACACCGGAGCTCTTCTCAGACGGCCATCCTTTTGGCACCGAGCAACTTTATATCCAGGCACTTCTCGGAGCATATCTCTCTCCTGCGGATCTTCTACCCTTTGCACGGCGACTGCTTCATGGACGGGATGTCCATGTTGCGCAAAGAGCTACTCTCGAAATCTTGCTAGATCGAGGTGCAGACGTCTTTGGACCTTGTTTTGGTTTCGAAGACTTTACCGAAGGCTCAAAAGGGTTCACGGGTGTTTCTCTCGCGGTCTCCAGCGACAACGACAAAGCATTGGACTTGTTCCTTGGTCGAATGAAAGCCTCAAAACCTGAAGATGAAATCATGGAAGCAATGAGTAGCATACTGCAGTATTGTGTAGGGACAAATGCCTTCAGGTGTTTCCGAGTGGTTTTGGACACATTTCCACGGCTTGTTAACTTCTCATCCAAGGAGGAAGACGGACTATCTCCCACATTGACGCCGTTGAACATGGCTGCAAGGGTGCCACGATCCAACTACGCGCTTGCTCTGCTGGAGAGAGGAGCGGACACGACTATCAGCCACAAAGGCTTTTCTCCGCTAGCTCGTGCAGTTGTAGACGGATACTTGGAGACAGCAGACGTTATTTACCGATTCTGCTCGGACGCGGAGAAACACAAAACGTTTGGCTACAACGACATTACCGGCTTCACTTTGATGGGAAGAGTCATGTCAACATGGGCTACTATTAAGAAGTCAAGATCCCTGATTGAGATAGTGAGATGGATCAGCGACAAAGGGGGCGCACTATTCGAATGCGACAATATTGACAAAACACCCGTATGGAACATGATCCTCAACACTCGAGCTTCATCTTCAGCCGACCAGGCCCATCTAGATGATATGATGCTGGAAACGTTGTTTGACATGTTTCCAGACAAGCTCGATCAACCGGATCCAGATGGTCTATATCCACTCCATCGAGCGACCTTGAACGGCCATTACAAAGCAATATCGCTCTTGCTCGACAGAAATGTTAACATCGATTGCGAAAGCACGGGGCTCATAGCGCCCAAAGGCATAACACCTTTCACAATAGCGGTTCACCGCCTCGAATCCAAGCCCCCTTTTGACGTGACACAAGGTGGAAAGCTTGAAGTACGGATGTGGCGTGTGCGCATGAGGGACAGTTTGCACCTCCTCCTCAGCAAAGGAGCTACAATAGGAAAGAATCCTAAGCCAAACGACTTCTACCGTTCTTTACAATACACCGTACCACGCGTTGCCTATATCAATACCAACGGACACGATCAGGATGAAGAGCGATACTGGCCGCAAGACACTTGGCCGCTCAAGTTACCGCGCGATGAAACGAGCCTAGAAGAAGGTGCGAGCGATGTGCAGACTGATTTTCGACGCACGATGCACGCAATGCTGCTGCATCGCCGGACAGAAGCTCAACGCATGACTGATGAGGAAAAGGAAGACTTTGCGCAGTATGGCGCGTGGTTGCTTCACAGGGCTGAAGTGAGGCGTGAAAAGTACGGTAGAGACGACAGCGTTTGCCGTGATTCCGAGAGCGATGATGAGGCCGCGGAGAAAGATGCCTTACCTCTGTCCTGGCGGCAATGGCACAATCCATTGTCTTTGCCCCGTACTACAGTGGAGACAGGAGAACTACCGTCAGGATGGGAGCAGAGAAATACACCAGAAGGACGACCATACTTCGTCGACCACAACACGCGAACGACTAGCTGGGTCGATCCACGCGACAGCTCAGATGGAGACGGTGTCGTACACAAGGGGAAAGGAAAGGCGAGTGTCTGAGGTACATTTGTTACGATTGCTAGCGGCGATTTACACGAGTACCATGCAGCATTTTCTCCAGCTAGATAATTTGATCACTGTGATGTGCGACAAACAAGATCACTGCAAGGGGCAGTGCGTCTGCTACTTCAATGTCCAAGATTAGATATACTGCACATCATGTGATGTACATGTGTCTCTGTTACGACCTTAGCTGTTACTCGCTGATTTGCGGCTCCGTGGACAGATGGTGGTAGTTTCTTCAACAGATCATATTTACAGCACAGTGCGGTCATGATACCTGTGATCACTCCGCATTTTGCGACCGCATGCTAGCCAAAGCCGTATGTACGTCCTCTTTGATATCATGGGACCACAGCCAATCGAATCGGCCATCTTGCAGCATGGGGAGGATCTTGGTCATGTCGGATCCCGCCTCTTCGTGCTGGAAGAATAACATGCGAGCCACTTCAGCCGACTGTTCCAGCTGTTTCTGAGCCCGTGGTCGTCGTACTGAGTCGTATGCACTGAACGCTGCCTCTACACTTGCGTCGCCTTTGTAAGATTTCGCGAGCTCAGCAAGCACGTTCGAAAGAACCACCGCATCTTCAACGCCCTGAGCGGCACCGGCAGCCTGGAATGGCAGAGACGCGTGTGCACTGTCACCCGAGAGAACTACCCGGCCGCGGTAGTACGTCGAAGTGTGCAAATGGTGGAATAGGCCCCATCTGATCGGTTTCGCTTTGCTGAGGAGCCGGCGTAAGCGGTCGTCTATGCCTGGAGCCTCAAAGTCCGCCATCATGGCTTCAAATGTGACTTGTTCTGTTACAGCGTCCTTCATCGGCCATACGCCATCCGTTGCCTTGCAGAGAAGAAAGTTGAATTCCTATCATTTCCGAAGTTAGCTGGTATTCTTCGGAAGTGTGATGACTTCAACTTACTTTGCCGCCTGAAATTCGATAGGTGACTGCACTACGATTGTGGCCGAAGTAGAACTTCGCGACGTCTGTGAGGCTTCCGAGGATTTCTTCGGCCTCGGCCATTGGTCTGACGCCGCGGTAACAATAGGAACCGGCGTAAACGGGGTCGACCTGGCTTGGTTCTAGAGGCCTGAGCACATGTTCTCGTACAATGCTCTTGATTCCATCAGCGCCCACGAGTATACTAGCCTCGGCGACTTCGCCGTCGGTGAATGTGAGGATAACTCTGTCAGGGTGCTGTTCGATCTTTGCAAGACCTTTGCTGAACTTCACGCTCTGTATCGGTATGAAGCTTGTCATTATGTCAAGCAGCGCCCTCCGGTGAGCCTGAAGTACGTCAGATGCGCACGAATTTTGATGGCGAGCAAGAGAGCAACGCACAGATTTGCGGTTAAAGTCAGGGTGACCCCAAGCCGAGTTGCCACTCCATGGTTGGTTCTGTCCTTCGAAGATAATCAGCCTGGACTTTGCTTGCGAAACGCGGTGGTCTAATGCGTACCTAGACCCTCCTCGAGAAGTAGGCCCTCGAAGAAGACATGCTGGGCGTTTGCAGGTTTGTTTCCAACGGAGATCTTCTCATATAGTGGACGAAATGCTGGCTCGATGAGATCCACTAGAGATGGATGTGCAAAATCAGTATTTATGTCACATACCATTCGTATACGGGCATTACCTACTCGCTCGCATGCCATTAGGTGCGAATCCGATGCCAGCGCTGAGTGCTGTCAGAGGAGAAGTTCCCAGATGTGACTTCGAGAAAGAGGACGGATGCTCACCCAACAGTCGAATACTCTCCCGCTGCTTCGAAGAGCGTGAAGGGTATACCTTCCTTGTGCAAACCCATGGCTAGCGCAAGTCCACAGATTCCAGCGCCTAAATGTGATGTTATTCAGGCTTGCGTGCGACAATGACTCCAGTCTGAACACGAACCGACAATAGCGACATGAAGATCTACGACTTTGTTATCCGCCATGGTTGGAGATGTTCTGATCCGGTAAAATGTGTGGTTCAGAATTCACTTGAGAAGAGATGGAAACATAGTACACTTCGTGTGACTGCGGAGATTGGGCTGTGGGTTGTTCTCGGTACTCCGTGTATATTCTATATCTATCGAAAGTGGAGGTGTTACTACGAGTGAGCTGGTGTTTCTTCACCAACTTTGTGGGTCCTGAATGTTGATACGGTGTGGTGCGATTGAGAATTGTTTCATTCGATACAGATGGCACATGGTCATTCGCGCAAGATGATGACCATGGGAGAAGTGTTAGTGTTGGGTAAGCAGACCTATGTCACCTCGGTCGTAACTGCTGTCCCAATGTCGCCAAATCCCAGTGCGGCCTAAACCTCCCGCGGCAACCTGCCCCGCCAAAGCTCGAGCTCCCATGGAATTTCGCGTCGCCTTGAACTCTCCAAACCACTCACGCGCCGACCACAGTTTGCTTTCTTTGATCTCAACTCAAATTTGCGACAGCAATCACCAAACCCATACCTAGCCGCTCACAAGCATTCCATCGCGTCTGGTTGGGATATAAAACTTGCGTCATTCACCCTCACTGCACCTCACGACACGGCTACAGGCAGTCGAAACACTCTCATCGACGATACCAAACCACACACCCGCCATGTCGTCCCCCGAACGAACTGCCGAGCCCGCAGCGGAGCCTGCGGAAGAGTCAACGCTGGCACAGGCGCAAACTGACGGCAGCAGAGAGCCTGAAAATGGCGGTCATCTGGCTGAGACGGAGTACAAAGTCGAGGTCAAGCTAGCAGACATGCAAGCCGATCCAAACAACCCACTCTACTCAGCAAAATCATTCGAAGAGCTCGCTCTGTAGGTGACACGCATTGTTCGTCGTCAGGATGACACTAACCCTACAGATCTGAGGACTTGCTCAAAGGCGTAAAGCACATGAACTTCCGCAAACCGTCAAAGATCCAAGAAAAGGCCCTGCCACTGCTGCTCATGAACCCTCCTACCAACATGATCGCCCAGTCGCAGTCAGGTACCGGCAAGACGGCCGCTTTCTCTCTCAACATACTGTCTCGCATCGACATCAGCCGGGTTGAGCCACAAGCGCTTGCTCTTGCGCCCAGCCGCGAACTTGCTCGACAGATTCTCGGAGTTATCACACATATGGGCCAGTTTATGGATGGCCTCAAGACCATGGCCGCTATCCCAGACCCAAGCAGGCGGAACCAGCGGTTCGACGCACATGTACTTGTCGGTACGCCAGGCACAGTTCAAGATCAGATCAAGCGACGCATGATCAACCCAGCCGGCATCAAGATTCTCGTGCTTGATGAAGCCGACAACATGTTGGACCAGGCAGGTCTCGGCGAGCAATGTACCCGTGTCAAGACGTAGGTTTAGTCCAAAAAAACGTAGAGTGAACATATGCTAATCATCACAGCCTTCTCCCAAAGAACATTCAGACTGTTCTCTTCTCCGCGACATTCCCACCAGCCGTCATCAACTACGCCACCCGCTTTGCACCCAACTCCAACGTTTTGACGCTCGCGCACGAGGAGCTCACCATCGAGGGCATCAAGCAGCTTTACATCGACATCGACAAGGACAACGACAAATACGCGACTCTACTCAAATTCTACGGCCTGATGACACAAGCATCCTCCATCATCTTCGTTCGGGTAAGTGACGTGCTTATGGTCGTATGACCAGTACTAATACTCATACAGACGCGAAGAACTGCAGAGGAGCTCGAGCAGCGTATGACTGCAGAGGGCCACAAGGTAGCTCAACTGAGCGGAGCACTGGAGGGCAACGATCGCGATCGTGTCATCGACCAGTTCCGAACTGGGGAAGCAAAAGTGCTCATCACAACGAACGTGCTGGCCCGTGGTATCGACGTAGAGTCTGTGACCATGGTCATCAACTACGTATGTCTAGAAGCCTTCTGCTTCGGTAATGAGACATGTTAACAACGTGTAGGATGTCCCGACAATGGCCGACGGTCGAACGGCAGATCCAGAAACCTATCTCCACCGCATCGGTCGCACTGGTCGTTTCGGACGTGTCGGTGTCGCATTAACCTTCGTGCACGACAAGGCCAGCTGGATGCAACTCGACGCCATCGCAAACTACTTCAAGACCGACCTGCATCCTATCAACACCGACGATTGGGACGCAGTCGAGGAGATGATTCAGAAGATCATCAAGAGCTCGCGAGCCGGCAAGAGCACCCAGGAAATGACCAACATGATCACTCAGTCTTAGAAAGATCGAGAATCGCACGGAGCATATGCGGAAGACATGTTTTACGAAGACGTCGTCTCCAAGGTCATCTCGCGTATGTGACGGGCAAGAGGAGAATAATATTGAGAACTGTTGCGGACGTTGTGGGCAAGACTCTTGAGAGCGATATGCGCAGAACAGCGCGATGATTGTGTTTGATAATGTTTCCCAGCTCGAAAAGCGAGCATGTTGGGAGGAAGCATTTTCCCAATCATAGAACGACATCAAAAAAGAACGCAACTGAGATACCCAACTACAACCCATCCAGAATGCTCTGCTGGTCCACATCTATTTGTGACCTGCTCTTCATCTCACATCATGTCCCATCCAACCCGAATTGCGTTCAACCCTTCCTTCCAACCCCCCATCCCCCCCTCAACTCTCAAACCCCCCCGGCGCCGTAACAAGTATAACCACCAAACTACTCACAATCAGCGCGCCCGCAATCACACTCACCAGCACAATACTCCCACGACTCGCCGGAAACCTGCCGCGGATAACATAGTGCTGCGCCTCAAAGTACCTGTGGAACCCGATCAGCAGCATGACGATGCTGATGCCGATGAAGGTGGCGCCGAGCGGCTTGCCTAGGTGGCGCAGCTTTTGGTGGGGGGTTAGTATGGTTTGGTGTGGGGAGCGGTGTGAGGGGGTGTGGGTGTGGGTGTTGGGGGCTGAGAGGGATGTGTTTAGGCGGAAGAGCTGCGTTATTGCGATGCCGATTGAGGCGAAGGAGAGGGATGTGCGGAGCCAGGCTAGGAACGTCCGTTCTGCATACACAACACGTCGTTAGCACCCTACACCCATCCTCTTGCAGCCCATTTTGCGTCTAATTTGGGGAAAATGGATCGACGTACCCAGCGCCAAATGATCCCGCGCAACACTCCCCTTATTCTCCAATTCCACAGACCCGTACTTATCCCAGAAGCCGCGCCATCGGCCCCCTTCGCGTCTTTCTACGGCGGCGGCGGCGCGTTCGGCGCTTGCGCGGCGGGAGGGCTTGGGGGTGGCGTTTTGGGGGGGTTCGGGGGTTTGGTCGCGTGTAGGTGGTGGTATGGTGTCGTGCTCGATTGTTGCGAGGGGTGATGTATGTTCCCGTTCGCGTTCGCGGTCTGGGGTGCGTTTGCGGGGTTGTTCGGTAGTCGCCATGTCCTGTTTCCAGCCTCGAGTCCTTTCCAGTCGAATGCGTGAGCGTAGAGGTACAAAGAGAAGTAGTGCAAGTTGTATTCGGAAGTTGCGAGTAAGTTAAGTAATAGGTGCACTTTTAGTCCGCGGATGTTGTTGATACGCCGAGAGCTCACGCGCTCATTGGAGATGGTGTAAGTTGGGTGAGGCCCGACAGGCCGGGCATGCTCCGACGAGGGGGAGGGGCATGATGGCTGTCCAGACGGAGTGAAATTCTGCGCTATGTCGTCGCGTAAGCTCCCAAAGAACGTGAAGGAAGGGAGCGCGTGATTCAGTGTAGGATTGACGCAATTGCGGGATTGTTTGTGGGATGTGTGTGGGATGTTGCAATTGGCCTATAGGATATCGGGCTTTTGTTCAGGGTCTTGAGATCGAAGCTAGCTTTGTGGACTCCGCGGAGTGGAGTGTAACTGGTCTGTTCAAGTGGTTTCACTTACAGTGTAGGTGTATGAACATTTATGCGAATGAGTAAAATGAACTGTGAAAGCCATCACTACTCTCAGGTCTCAAGACTTCAAGCAGGGTTTCTGGATGCATCATGGCGTATAATGAAATTCTATTTGGATATCCTGAAATTGCTTGCCGGCGTAAATCTCGCCAGCAAGTCGATGGAAGCAATTGAAAGCGCTATGTAGTACATGTTACAAGACATTTGACACAAATTGCCGACATGAACGCCGCCCAAATGACGGCCTTATGGAAGTCTCTATAATGCTGAGGTACAGTCTACTCGTTGTAATGGAAGACCTGTTTCAAGTATTAGCAAGATGCGCACAGCATAGTATTATGATGAACAAACTTACGAGATAGTTCGGCAGCCCCCAACTCTCCCAGTTCAAGCGGTTCGCCATCTTCGCGAACCCCTCCGTCTCGATAAGATGGTAGAATGCAAACGGCGGAAACATGGCACCATCGCGATGTACCTCTGCTTTGACCAGCACCGCCGTGCCACCAATCCCATCCAGCTTGACCTTCGCATGCGGGTCTGCAGACGGGTCGTACATCTTCGACATCAAGCTGCGGTACGTAGCCATCTCGCCGTACCCCTCCAGCAGGATATCGTCTTTGCCCATCTTGTTTCCCATTTCCTGTGCCGTCGCGCTGTCGATCCAGTTGTTGAGGTCGTACTCGCGGATCGCAGAGGATTTGGTGTTCTCGTCGTAGTAGCGCTGGAAGCAGTTGGGCACGATGATGGGGACGTCGTAGTCGGCCAGGTCTTGGATGAGGGTCGGGGGCGTCTCGATAATGTCGGCGTCGAGCCACAGGACCCAAGATGTGGTAGGGCCCATGGTGGTGAAGAGGAGGGAGTTGCGTGCCTTGGCCATGGCGGCCCGGCGCGCCTTTTGGTTCTCCATTTTGTGCCGCTCTTCTTCGAGTTGGGACTGGAGGGGGGACTCGGTGTCCTGGCGCAGGATGGTGACGGCGGCAAAGCGCTTGGGTTTGGGGCCGGACTGCGTCTTTGCGACTTGGGCTTGGAGCGCGGCGTAGGCTGCGTTGCCTTCTTTTGTCTTGGGTATTATGAAGCCGAGGGATATCAGCCCATGGGGGTAGCTGAGCTTTGCGAGGTTGTCCCAGTATTCTTGGTAGAACTTCGCCATTGGCGTCAGGATCAGCACGGTCTCCTCATTCTCAATGGGTGTCCGCGAGGTGGTGAGGTTGTTCATGTAGTAGTGTACGACGGGCGGCGCTGCTTGCGGTGCGTTCGCTTTCGACTTTCGGAAGGGCAGCGATGGCGGAGAGAGAGGATTCGAGGCCGTCTCCCCTGCGCCGCGGTTCTTGCCAATGACGGGGGTGTCATCGCCGGAGAAGAAGAAGACGAAGAAGCCTATGCACAGGATGGCTGCGAGCACGATGGTGATGGGATTCGAGCGCCGGAAGGAGCGCGACATGGCGACGGGAGAGTTAGGAAAGAGGCGAACCGCGGCTGCCAAAAGTGGATTGTTCTATAACAGGCGCATCAGAAGTGAAGTGTGTGTGTGTGTAAGTGTGTGGTGTGGCTTCGGCGCAAGGAGGTGCGAGATGTGGCCGAGAGTGCGCCCGCAGCGGTCGTCGGCACGCGAGACAGTCAAGCACGGCGCAGAGGGTGGGAGACGGGACAGATGTAGTTGGAGTATGTGAAGGTAGACAGGACCACAAGATGTCAGGAGTGGCTTCTTCGTATTCCTAGCCCTTCCTTACTACTATCGTTGCGTTTGCATGCGGCTCTCGGCTTACTCATCCTGCAATGTTTCAGATGTTCAAACCACCACTAAGTTAGCGGGAGAGCTGCGGCACCTCCGAGTATTGACCTCATCGACGCCTGCAACACTGCGCCGACCGCCAACATGCCCAATTGAAGCTGCAATCAATGCCTCGCTTGGTCGCCCGACACTGGCTTACCTTGAGAGGCCCCCGCCTGCTTCACCACCAGCATGCCTTGAGACCCGCACTCGCTGCGTCTCTGCGCGCATATGCTTCCAATAGCAACGCCTACCCTACCATAAAGCCCCGCCACAGCGCCATCATCATTCCAGAGTCGCTGAATACCATAGTGAGTATCCCAGGTAGATAGTGGCAACTCCTGTTCTAATGCGTAACCAAATAGCAATCCAACCCACGCCGTATAATCATTCATATCCCTCCTCTTCCCCAGGAGGAGGTCGCAGAAAACCTTTTTTGCGCCTTTCTTGTGACTCCTTCACTTGCCACGTGGCTCCTCGACGACCATACGTTCCTCACCAAGGCCATTCGTAGGCTCTACAGCCAGGCGGCTAATCGCACCACCATACACGTACTATGTGCTGTGGTCGACAGATTGCCTGTAGGGACCGCTGGGAAGCTCGGCACTTCTCTCGAGGACGAATGCACGCGCCGGGTCAATGAGCCGCCTGTTGGCGAGCAAGGCTATGAGGGTCTGACTTTTGCCACTTTTCCCACCGCTGCCTCCCTGGCCTCCACGTCTCCGAGCTCAGCCGAGAAAGGCGCAATCGACTTTGTGCTTCCCGGTGAAACGGCTGAGAAGGATCTGTACACCGACACCTGGCGACTCCCACTTGCCAATACCGTATTTCAGACTGGCACCCCTACTACTATGCAATTGTCACGCTGGTCTCTAGTCAACCGCGACGACTTCCTTGGCCTGGAAATGAAGACCAACGTTTCTCATCATGGTGTCCAACTTACACCACTCGACAGACCTGCCGTTCAGCCACTTTCCGCCCTCAGCATCCCCCTTCTACCGCTGACCCTACCTCGCCTAGTCGAAGGCTGTATGGGCAACATCATAACGCGTATCGTAGGTCGACAGAGAGAGATTGTGACGGCATCTTCGGAGCTTGAAAAGGTGGTGCCCGAATTCTTCCATGCGCGAGGGGAGCCACCGCAACCGGTAACGGCTTGGGCTCTAGTGATACCAGCGTCACTAAAAGAGGAAGTTTTAAACCGAACGAAAAGCATTATCCACAATCACAAGAACGAGCCTGCGGAAAATATTCCGCGTGATGAAGCGTGGAAGCTTCTATGGCGAAGCAAACCAACATCATGGGACAATACAGTACCTTGGGCCCTTGGCAAGGGTGCGCGTCTCCATCGCGTTCTTAGCGGCGGAGGGGGATGGGGAAAGAAAGCTGGCTTGCTGTCATTGGACCCTGTGCCGATGAGTGAAGAGGTCCCGATTCGCATGGAGGACGCCACAAGCGCTTTCGATGGCCCCGGACACTTTTCAGATGCCCTCACACCCGTCGTGCAGGACGGCGATTCGATACAATTCTTCATTTCGCCTACCGCTGATTCTAATGTAAGCGGGCTCAGTAATCTGCAAAGTGCCCACAAACACGGGACTTGGGGATGGGAGCTTGGCACTATTCCGAGCACCGTCGATTCGATACCCGGAGGCTCATGGCAGCATACTGGACCCGACACACGCACTTGCCAGGTGTTCAAGCATGCATTCGGTGCTCTGGCGGAAGGTGGCATGACGCTCACGCGGCGCCATCAGCTCGCACCCGAGCAGCCGCAATCGACCATATCCACAACCACGATCGATGTGCCATACAGCCGGTTCTGGACACTACAGTTGACGGACTGGCAAGGCTCGGCCAGCGAAGTAGGTGAGCCAGAGGCTGAATAGGCATGTATATTAGTCGCATTCTGATCGTTTGGGCAGTCGACTAGTAGCTGGCAGTACGAATCACAACACGCTCTCGCGGAAATGAAGAGGAAGCATGCATTGTCTCTGATGCCTGCATTTGAGGACATTGATCGGAGAGACCGCATGTTGAAAATCAGCATAGACCATCTAATCACCGAGCACAGAAAGGTGATGAAGTCGATCCGCATGCGTCTGCAGGAAGTTCGTGACACCCTCACCGCCTTAACTAAAAAAATACTTCGAAAGAGGCGCAGGGAAACAAAAGAGAATGCAGGACTGGCAAAAGTGCGCATCAGTAGACTTCTCAGCACCTCCAAGGCCGAGCTACGGGCTGTGGAAAACCACGCTGCGACGGGAGACTTCGTCAACTCTCACGACTTAGCTAAATTAGTGCGTTCCGATTACGATGAGTTTGCCATCCTGAAGCGAACATGCCATGCCATCTTCGACGCTCGCAGGCGAAGGGCAGAACAACCTCATGCCATAATAGTCCACCGCACTTTGAGATTGTCAACGCGGAAACTCCAACAACTCAACAGCGAAAAAGAACATCTCACTGCCGAGTACGAGAAGATTCTTGCTCATCTTGTTAGTCTGCAGCAGCGTAAACGTGAGGAAAAAGAACGTCGTATGGCGAGCGGGCCTGTTACAATTATAGAGCGGATGTTTGTACGCACGGCTAAAGACGTTCATAGACTGGAGAGGAAGATCAGGGCTATTTCGCGCGACTTGGGCCACCCCTTCCAGGAAACTCCGAGTAAAGCAATCCCGATCCGGCGGTTCGTAAGTAACACGCTCTTGCCGCTCCGAATCCAGCCCCAAATCGAGCTTGATCAGAGAAAAGCGCGGGCCCAGATGGACGATGTAGAACGGAAAGTCGCGCGCTTCGTACCGGTCAACGACGTCACTTCCGCCATCAAATATCTCACGCCACGCTCTCTCGCACGCGCAGCAAACACCACCGCATCAACGCTCTACGCGCTCCACAGATCCCTCCACGACGCCTTCGCCAACATGCTCTCGACCCGCCAGCAACAAAACACAGAGTCCACAAGTATACCCTCCCTCGAAGCCCATGTACTCGAGCTCCGCGCCTCCCCCGCAAACTTTTTCTTCTCGCACAGTCGCGAGAGTCGTCGGGATGCGCGACGGGCAGAGTGGGATACCAAGCCCGAAAAAGAACGAAAAGGAGGGCATGGAGAACGCGGTGGCGTACGCTTGCGTGTGAGGAAACACTTGACTGGCGCACTTGTGAGGAAACAATTGGCTGGCGAGCTTGTGAGGAAACAATCGATTGGTGTGCTTAGGGTGGAAGAACAATTGGCTGGCGCGCTGAGGGTGAAGAAACAATCCATTCGTGCGCGGAGGGTGAAGAGACAATTCGCTGGCCCACTGAGGGTGAGGAAACATGTGACGCTTCGAAGACCTAGTGATAAGGAGCATTTCAGGGAGTTTAGGCGTATGGGGAGGGTGAGGAGTAGGGGGGCGGTGTCGGGGAGGTTGAGTACGAGGGCGGTGGGGAGAAAGGTGTTGTCGAGGACGCGAGAGGAGAGGAAGAGAAAGAGTGAGAAAGAAAGTGAGAAGGAGAAAGGTGATTTGTTGGACCAGGTTTCTGGGTGGTTGGGATGAGTTGGGAAAGCATAGGGTGTATAATAGCGTATGTACATATCAACCAACCAATGCTTTTCCTGTCCAACCCGAGTTCCGTTCCTGGCATGACAGCACCGTCGTGAATCGTACAACAACAACAACCACCATCATCATCTTTA
>Ga0265797_10004158_pt1 | contig 22406 bp, 20 predicted proteins | sample P2T30metagenome_FD_192433 | JGI IMG/M metagenome (GOLD analysis project Ga0265797, IMG submission 192433) | Plant litter microbial communities from East Loma Ridge, Irvine, California - P2 T30 | ecosystem: Environmental > Terrestrial > Plant litter > Unclassified | place: USA: California... | reverse complement strand
TCCTGGACACTGGCAGCCCTGCTGACTCAGTAAAAACCGTTGGCCTCGCTTCAATTGAGCTCTCCACTTTATTTGAAGCTATTCAACCTGATATTGTTGTTACCATCGCTGACCGTTTTGAAACGATGGCAACTGCTATTGCAGCCTCCTATATGAATATACCGCTGGCTCACGTACAGGGCGGCGAAATTACCGGAAATATTGATGATAAAGTACGAAATGCCATAACGCAGCTGTCTGACATTCATTTCGTCGCAACAGAAGCTGCAAAACAACGTGTAATAAAAATGGGTGCAGATGCTGATCAGGTGTATAAAGTAGGTTGCCCGTCTATCGATATTGCACTGGATATACTGAGAGATCCGATAATTGATTTTGATCCGTTTCAGCAATATGGAGGAGTAGGTTCGGCTTTTGATATCAAAAAAGGATATATCATCGTCATGCAGCACCCCGTCACAAAAGAATATGGGATGGCATCTCACCAGATAGAACAAACACTTATTGCCATTAAAAATCTGAATTTGAATACATTCTGGTTTTGGCCAAACCCGGATCCCGGAACAGAAGCAATTTCAAAACAACTCAGAACATACAGGGAAATGAATGTAAACAGTAAAATACATTTCTTCAAAAATATGGAACCTGTACATTTTTTAAAATTGCTCAAAAACGCGTATTGCCTGATCGGAAATTCAAGTGTTGGTATTAGAGAATGTTCTTTGTTGGGCGTGCCGGTAGTAAACATTGGAAACAGACAAAACGGAAGGGAGAAAGGCAATAACGTCCTGAATACAGATTACGATTTTACAGAGATCACAAATGCCGTCAGGATGCAATTGAGCCACGGGCCTTACGAGCCGGACTGTATTTACGGAAATGGAAACTCGGGTAAAAAGATCGCTTTTGCACTTACCAATACTTCAATGATTTCATTACAAAAAGCCCAATGGATAACAAACCCCGCATTTTAGCAATCATACCGGCACGGGCGGGCTCAAAGGGAATTCCAGGCAAAAACACTCGATTGCTTGCTGGGAAACCACTTCTATCTTACACGATCGAATCTGCTTGTGATGCGTGTGAAATTGATACAATCGTATTGTCGACAGATAGTAAAAAAGCCATAGATATCGCCAAAGGCTACCCCGGAATTGAAGTACCATTTGTCCGTCCCCTGGAGTTGGCACTGGACACCACTCCCACTATTGACGTAGTCAGACATACTATTAATTACTATTCAGTCAACGGGCAGTTTTTTGACTATGCATGTATTTTACAGCCCACAACACCTTTCCGCAGAAAAAATTTGATAGATGATACCATCCGGTATATCATGACAACCGGAGCCGACAGTCTAACTACGGTTCGTAAAGTACCTGACCAGTATAACCCGCACTGGACTTTCAAGATGGAGGAAGAATATATACGGATTACAACTGGCGATAAACACCTGATTACAAGACGGCAGCAATTACCTGATACCTGGTACAGGGACGGCCAGATTTATATATCCACAATTGAACAGATTAATAAAGGAGCTTTACTCGGAGGCAAAATCATCGGATTTAAAAATGAAACCGGACCAAACATAAATATTGATACAGCAAAAGATTGGGAACTGGCTGAACAACTCCTGGCAAATGGATCATTCAGTTAAAAAGCGCATTCTGCTGTTGATTACAAACAATTATGCAGCGATAAATATGATCCACAGTGGTTTAATTAAACCACTTGCAGAAGAATTTGATGTTCATATACTTTCAAATATCATCGATAGCAGTGGACTGGAAGAAATTAACCGCCACTTCGGCATCCGTACTTTCAAGGTTGATGCGTCAATTCCTGTGGAAAGCTGGTTTGTAAAGTATCTGAGAAAAATAGAAAAAGTAATTTTTTTCTATTTCTTCAACATAGAAACACAAATAATCAAGGATCAGCAAAATACTTATTATTATAATTTATCTGTCTGGTCAATACTTAGCTTTATTAATCTGCTAGGTCTAAACAAAGATTTATTACTATTTCTGCGAAATAAAATTATTTTAAAAACGCAGAAAAATGATATTGCTGAATATCTGTTACCCTATCAGTTTTCGGGTGTTATTTCATCTTCTCCACTTGACATACGAGAAAATACAATTGTCAACACATTGCAGAGATACGGTATCTCTTCACTTGCAGTTATTATTAGCTGGGACAATTTATCTTCAAAAGGAGTCATCAATGCCAACCATGATTATGTTTTGGTCTGGAATCAATTTATGGCTGAAGAATACCGCCGTTTTTATGAAATATTCCCAACTGTAAAATCAAAAATCGCTGTAACAGGCATCCCCAGATTCGACATTTATTTTCAGCAGAATCAATGTGCGGTTTCCGGATTTAGGGAAAAATATAAAATTCCGGCAAAACACAGGATTATCTTATTTGCTACCAGCGCTTCGGTTCACTTTCCTAACCAGGCGGATATTGTACAGCATTTAGCAGAGTACATATCTGAAAATGGAAACATTACGCTCATGGTGCGCTGCCATGCCGGAGATGATTTTGAAAAATATAAAAAATTTGAATCAGAAACATCCGTAAAAATATGGCATCCGGGGAACATCTGGATTGCAGATCTGGATATTCTGCAAAATCTGGCAGAGATGATAAGAAGCTGCGATGTATGCTTACAGGTTGCTTCCACGATCCGGCTGGAAGCCGCGGCCTGCGGCAAGCCCGTTATCAGTATTTCTTACGACGGAGACGCCAGTTTACCTTTTAGCAGGTCTGTCAGGCGTCTTTATGCATACTCCCACCAACTGCCACTGAATAAACTACATATAGATCAAATGGTTTTCAGCAAGAATGATATGTTCAGTGCCTTGGATAACATACTTAATTGCCCTAACACATCCTCAGGCTGCAGCATGGAAAAGGTAAAAAAGTTTACACATTACACATCGCCTGACGCGGTATCCTCCACCATGGCAAGCATACGAAAATGGCTGAATTAGTAATTGATATTGGCAGAAGAACCTTAATATCACTACTACTGGTAGCCGGTGCTGTTGTGATTTTTAGCGATCTGCTTAAAATTGGCGAAAACAGGTTCCAGAGTTTTGTCGTGCTTTTCTTTTACTGCTATTGTATCGTTTCCCTGTTCTGCTATTCGCAACACAAGCTGTTTCATGTACTTGCCATTCCTGTACTTACACAGTTCATTCAGATTTTTCAAAAGTATTCATTCACCGCTGGCGCGAACTCAATATGGAGATTACTCCCATTTTTAATTCTTGATGTATACCTCCTTCATTTTTTATTAAAAAAGGATAACCGGTTATCAGCTAACCATAAAATACTTATACTTTCCTGGATCGCTTTTAATTCACTTTTTCTCTTCATTTCCCCGAATTTGTCCAACGTGATCGGAGGTGGAATTCTTTTGTATCTGATAACCATTCCGTTGTTTTTTGCCTATCTGAGTCTGACGATCAAGGCAGATGATTTTATGCAGGAGCTGGAGAAATATCTGTGTATGCTGTTTTTGATTCTGGGTCTGGGAACGATCGGTTTGGTGTTTGCCGGAGCTGGCTATAAAGGCAGTGATAATTTACTTGCAACCAGAAATATTGCTGACACAAACGTTACCATGGCTTATTTCATATTGCTCTGGCCGTTTGTACTACTTTACTCTGCCCGAAACAGCTGGTATTTTCCGGGTAAATTATCTATACTGTTTTTATTCATCACTGTCGTTGCACTTTCATTTTCACGTGGTGCGGTTTTTCTTGTTATTCCATATATCCTGATCACTACGATTGCTTCCGGTTCTTTCCTCCACTTTAAATGGATAATACCTTTTTTCATTTTAGGATTTCTGTATCGCTCTGAACTATCTGCTTTTTTAGAACAACAGGATCTGTTCTATTTCTGGCGGCTGCGTTTTGCAGATATCGGTTCTGTAAATACGATTTTGTCCAGACTGGAATCTGTCAGCGGCAGACTGGAAATTCATAACACGGCTTATAATTTATTTTTAAAAAGTCCGGTTACCGGACATGGGATTGGAAGCTTTGAAGTATTGGGGCCCGGATACCGCGAAGCTCATTCGCTCTGGTTCACCTTGCTGGCAGAAGAAGGAATTACCGGTGTATTGTTTTTATATGGAATACTGTTACAGCTTGCGATCCTACTTATTGATTTGATGATTCGTGCTGGCCGGGAATTCTCGATATTACTTACAAGTTTCATTTTTTTCCTGCTTTTCAATCATACCGTAGGCAGTACATTTATTATCCTTCCCGGCAAAAGTATAACGGTAAACTGTATTGCGCCGCTTTTATTGATCTGCCTCTATTTTTATAGCATCAAACTAAAAATTGAGCTATCGGTTACCAGCAAAACCGATCACTTATGAATTTTATAAAAACCTTTTTTTATACTTTTGGAACAAAGGTCCTCTCTATACTTATACTGCTTGGCTCACGCCTGTTAACAGCAAGAATGCTCGGACCCGCTGATTTCGGTGCACTGACAAATGCACTAAATTTTATTACAATCATCAGCCGGTGGGGCTCATTGGGAATTGGCCCTGCAACACAGTTCACTGCTGCCAAGTATCCCGGTAAGCAGCATACTTTATTCGTATATGTGATCATTGCTTCCATACTTACAGGCACTTTAAGTTTTGGTTTACTCAATTTCTTCATAAAAGAAATTTATACCTGGCAATTCCGGGAAGTCAAAACAACATATCTTGTTTACCAAAAACTTATCCCGTTTCTTCCTCTGGTTATACTTTCCTTGTCCTTACCCATATTAATTTTGGGGTCCGGGCAAATAAAAAAATATTCCCTTACACAATTGCTGCCCTTACTTTTACAGAGCTTCATTGTATTTGCTGCCTACTTCCAAATCCATCCAATTGACTATCTGATTATTACAAATATCATTTATTGGTTTTCCTGTGTTATAATCACGTTGATTTTCATTCAATTCAAGCATTTCCAGTTCAGCTTTGATTATGATCTGATGGCCGTTTTTACCAAATATGGAATAAAATCCTGGCCTCAGGTTATTCTTCAGTTTGGTGTATCACGAATTGCAGTCCTCATCGGAGCACAATATCTGAGCAGCGAAGATCTGGGATATTACATTCTTGCTTCCAACGTATCTGAATCACTTTTAATCGTTTACAACTCAGCAAATCCGCTCATTTTCAACAAAACTTCTCTGAAAGGGGCTGATCATCTGCTTTTTTACAGAACCATACGGTTTTCGAATATATTATACCTGGCCGCAACCGGTCTACTGGCATTTCTGGGTAAGCCCGTATTTCTGTTTCTTTTTGGTGAAGCATTTGCAGCAAGTTGGCATCTGTTACTATTACTGCTGTTATCCGTATTCTTTTACGGAATGATGCGCCTTTATCACAATTATTTTCTGGCACTAAATCGAAACGGGACTGTAACAATAGTTCAGGCTATCCAACTTTTTATATTAACTACATCCTCCATGTTGCTATGTCCTGAGTTTGGAGTAATCGGGCTTTGTTTGTCGTGTATAATTACTTCTGCCTCTGGTATGCTGATATCCATGTTTCTGATGAAGCGGATTACGCTGTCACAACTGTCTGTCAGCATGCTTTTTGTTCCGAATAAAAAAGACCTGAAAGATTTAAAAACATTTTTAAACAACGACAGCTATAAATCAGAATGAAACCGGGGAGGATATTGATATTGGGCAAAATACCACCGCCGGTTGGAGGTGTGACGATCCATGTATCCAGGCTTATTGAAGATTTGAAAAGAAAAGGATTTAACAAATTTTCTTTTTATGACTTCGCAAACCGGTCTCTACCCGCAATTTTCCGACAAATCTCACTTTTTCCCGTTATCCATCTACACACTTCCAATACATATTTCCAGCTGATCATTTCCATTTTTTGCTTTTTAACAAACAAAAAATTAATAATTACTTATCACGGAAATTGGGGGCGTTTCGGTTATCTGAGAAATCTGGCTGGTTCTGTATCTGCTATGCTGACATACATACCGGTCGCACAGAATCCTGAAAGTATGGTCAAAATGAAAGTAAGGAACCAGCGTACAATTCTCATTTCATCATTTATTCATCCTGGTTATGTAACTCCTTTATCTGATACCATTTTAGAAAAACTACATTATTACAGAAAAACATTTACCTATTTGTTCTGTACAAATGCTTCGAATTTGTTTTTTGATAAAAATGGAAACGAGATTTACGGCATTTTAGAGCTGATAACTTATTTCTCCAACAGGCCGAATGAAGCTTTGGTAATATGCGATCCATCCGGAAAGGTTGAGGAGTATATCAATAACCAGCTCAGTTGCTTGCCCCAAAACATCCTATTCATCATAGGGGCTTATGATTTCAGTAATACACTTATTGTTTCCGACGGCTTTATAAGAAATACCACAACAGATGGGGATTCTGTCTCAATTCATGAAGCATTGCTCCTGAAAATACCGGTTTTTGCAACAGATTGTGTAACCAGGCCAGTACCCTGCATTTTATACAAAAAGGCCCCTGATACGGATTTTGTTAAAGAACTGGAAAAATGGAAGGAGAATTTGCCACTTTCTTTGCCGGAACATAAATCGGAAAGTGCTACGGATATGCTAATTGGAGTATACAGCCAGTGTCTCGGACTAAAAGACAAAAATGTTCATTTGCAAAAAAAAACAAAGGCATAGAAAAACTTCCATGCCCTGTTTCACACTATACACACACTATATTTTAAATTTCTCTATATCGCTTTTAAGAAAATCTCAATTGGAGATTGATACCGCAAAATAACAAACTAAAGTTATCAGAAAAAAACTTTACAGCATGATTTTATCAATTCTAAGGCTTTTGTAATCAATTTTGTTCTGACCTTAACCTTTAAAAGAATAAAAGCATCAAAATTTACTTCAATATCTGCCATAAAGCTTGTTGAAACCGGTCGGAGCTTCTTATTTTCGTATAAAATAATTTAGCTCTCTATGGAATCACTATTGACTACAGATGCGCTCATCAGCTTTTTAACACTAACACTTCTCGAAGTAGTTCTTGGTATTGATAACGTTATTTTTATAACAATTGTTGCAGGTAAACTACCTGTTGATCTACGAAAAAAAGCCCAGAACAACGGATTGCTGATAGCACTTGCTATCAGGATAGCATTGCTCTTTGCCATTTCATGGGTTATTGGCCTGAAAGAAAATCTATTGACACTTTTTGGTCATGGTTTCAGCGGACGTGACCTGATTCTTTTATGCGGCGGGTTGTTTTTATTATATAGTACAACAAAGGAAATCCACCATAAACTCGAAGGAGAGACTGAACATATTCCATCTACGGATCAAAACCTGGCTGGTAAAGGCGGAATGAGTTTTGGTAATGCACTTGTACAAATTGCTTTGCTTAATATTATCTTTTCCTTTGACTCTGTTCTTACTGCCGTAGGATTGGTTAAAGAGATTCCTGTTATGATAGCTGCTGTGGTTGCTTCCACTTTTATCATGATTGCTTTCGCGGCTAAAATTGGCGATTTTGTAAATAATCATCCGTCCATTAAAATTTTAGCACTTTCTTTTTTGTTAATGATTGGAACCCTTCTTGTAGCAGAAGCATTCCATTACGAGATACCAAAAGGTTACGCTTACTTTGCCATGGCCTTCTCTTTTCTTGTTGAACTTCTTAACATGAAACTGGAAAAGAATACTTCCGATCCGGTTAAGCTGAAAGAACGGATAAAATAATAATTCACATACAAGACTTACAAATGCGCATAAATCCTGAAACAGTCGACCGGATCAAACAAACTGCTGATATAGTCGAGGTGGTTGGGGATTTTGTGTCTTTGAAGAAAAAGGGCGCAAACTATTCGGCATGCTGCCCTTTTCACAATGAAAAAACGCCTTCGTTTAATGTAAACCCGGTCAGGCAGATTTACAAATGTTTTGGTTGCGGAGCCGCCGGTGATGCAATCAAGTTTGTGATGGACGTTGATGGAATCGGTTATGGCGAAGCCTTACGTTATCTGGCCGATAAATACGGTATTGAAATAGAGGAAGAAGAAGTTACCAATGAAGAGGCAGCCAGACAAAATGCACGTGAAAGCCTTTACATTGTGCTCAATTACGCCAAAAATTTTTACCAGCAACAGCTTCACCAAAGTGATGAAGGACATGCGGTTGGCCTAAGTTATTTTAAAGAGAGAGGTTTCAGTAATGAGATCCTGAAAAAATTTGAACTCGGATACAGTCTGGATAACTGGGATGCTTTTTCAAAAGAAGCGCTGGAAAAAGGTTATTCCGCCGAAGTACTGGAAAAGGCAGGACTACTTATTCATAAAGAAGGTGGTAAAACAGCGGGATACGACCGGTTCCGTAGCCGTGTTATTTTCCCGATCCACAATGTTGCTGGAAAGGTAATCGCCTTTGGTGCCCGCATCCTGAAAACGGATAAAAACCAACCAAAGTACCTTAACTCGCCTGAAACGGAAGTTTATCATAAAAGCGATATTCTTTACGGAATTTACCAGGCAAAAAATGCAATCCGTCAGCAGGAGCATTGCTATCTTGTAGAAGGCTATACCGATGTTGTTTCACTACACCAGGCTGGTATAGAAAACGTCGTTGCTTCTTCCGGAACTTCCCTGACTACGGAACAAATAAGGCTGATTGGCCGGTTTACTCCCAATATTACCATACTTTATGATGGTGACGTAGCGGGGATAAAAGCGGCTTTGCGCGGGCTTGATCTGGTACTTGAAGAAGGACTCAATGTAAGTGTGGTGCTCTTTCCGGACGGCGATGATCCCGACAGTTATGTTCGGAAGGTGGGCGCGGAAGCTTTCAAAGAATATTTACGCAAAGCAGCCAAGGATTTTATAACCTTTAAAACTGAAATTCTTTTACAGGATGCAGGGAATGATCCTTTCAGGCTAGCAGCTGTCATTGGAGAAGTGGTCAACAGCATTATCAAAATTCCCGATGCAATAAAGCGGCAGGTTTTCTTTCATCGTACGTCTGAAATGATGAAGGTAGATGAGCAGATGCTTATTACAGAAGGGAATAAATTACTTCGCAAACAGCAGACGCAGAAACCGCAGGAAAGAAATAACCGGCAATCCGCATCGATTCCTAACAGTCCGGCAGATCTGGGTTCAATGACTGGCGGGCAGGCATCTGAAGGCGATTTTGCTGACGGCCCGCCCCCGGGATTATTTGAACCTGCCGAAGAAGCGGAAACAGCGCTTCAGCATACAAAGCTATATTATCAGGAAGAGGCTTTTATCAAATTACTCGTTCTGTACGGATCGCGCGAACTTGAACCCGGTATAACAGTCTGTCAATATGTCTTGGGCGAAATACATGGTATTGATTTTAAAGATACCGTTTTTGGACATTTGCTAACCTTGTTCCGGGAACATTTCAGCCGGAATACTGTACTTGCAACAGAATATTTCCTGAGCCATCATGAACCTGAGATACGTAGTCTGACAATCAGCTGGCTTACACCAAAATACGAACTGAGCGAACTTTGGTCTGAAAAGTTTGAGATTTACGTTCCTTTTGAAACAGATGTACTGGATAAAACCGCTTTCATTAATATTCTTCGTCTTAAAAAAGCCTTTATTGAAGAAAAAATGAAGATTTGTCAGCAACAGCAGGTTTTTGCAAAAACAGAGGAAGAACAGATTGAAGTAATGAAGGAATATATATTTTACAAAGGCATCAGCATGGCAGCAGCTAAAGAGCTTGGCAGTGTAATTGGCTAGCTATTTTTGATTGTTTCCATGTTTGAAAGTTATATAAGTTTTACGATCAACCACATCCCTATGAAAACCAGAATTATGATCTGGCTTATAATGAGCTGGCTTTTTGTAAGTTGCGGGCCTTCGTATAAGATTATACAATCTGAAAAAGAAGAGGGCTTCAAGCTTTCTGATTATTCCACATTTGGGTTTTATGATATTGAAGCCCAGGGAGATTCAAACCCAACCGCATTTGATAGAAACATAGGATTGATAAAACAGGCTATTTCTGCAAATATGCAGCAGAAAGGACTGAACGAAGCACGGGATCCTGAAATTCGCATCAATGTTGCCATACTTGTTCAGGAAAAGGAACAAACCCGGCAAACTGATTTTAGAACAGACGGCTTACCACGATACATGGGTCAGCGAAGGTATTCCTGGAAAAGCGAAGAAGTTGTGATAGGAAAATATAAAGAGGGAACGATGCTGATTGACCTTGTTGATACGGCAAATAATAAAATGGTTTGGAAAGGTGGCAGTAAAGGCGTGCTTTCCAGCTCCGGGGAAAACGACCCTGATAAAGTCAATAAGGTAATCAATGACATCTTTGCAGATATAAAATAAAACAACAGGGCTGGACTCTTACGAATCCGGCCCTGTCTATATGTATCTTATAAGGACTATGCGTTGTTAACTACACCGCGAACTTTATCATTCACTGTATCAGCAACATTACCTGCTTTATCCTTTACTGTGCTCACATTTTTCAAAAACCCTTCTTTTAGCTTTTCCGCAAGAACCGATAATTCTTCAAAACTTTTTTCATACTTGTCTTTGGCAGTACCACCCAGATCATTCGCTTTATGCTTGATCAGTTTGCGCGATTCTTTACCACTTTTCGGAGCTACCAATAAACCTATTGCAACACCGGTAATTAATGCTCCTATCGATCCTATTAGAAATTTTTGGTTCTTGTTCATAGCAATTAACTTAATTTTGTGTGATGATTAATAACTTGCTGCCAAATCTAACACAATTACCGTGCCAAATCATTCTAAATACGTTCTCTTAGGCCAAATAAGGCTATTTATTATATTTTCTTTGTTTGTGACCGGACTTCCTGCCTCTGTTTTGGCACAGTGGAAGATACTTGATATTAAAACAGGTGTACACATGCGGGCCGTTCATGCAATTTCATCAAATATTTGCTGGATTGGCGGGACCGGCGGAACTGTTTTTAAAACATCAGATGCAGGACGAACCTGGACTAATGTTAAAATACCACAGGGAGATTCGCTCGACATCCGGGATATTCATGTATTTGACAAACAAACAGCAATCGCCATGAGTGCAGGCGAGGGTGAAAAGGATAAAGCACGGATTTACAGAACCGAAGACGGTGGAAAAAACTGGAATCTTGTGTACCAAACTACTCAGAATGGGGCTTTTCTGGATGGAATCGACTTTTGGGATAAAAACAAAGGAATTTGTCTTGGTGATCCTATTGACGGAAAGCTTTTTATTGTCACAACAGAAGATAACGGTAAATCCTGGCAGGAACTTCCAATGGAAAAAAGGCCGGAAGCATTACCAGGTGAAGCATGTTTTGCAGCCAGCGGAACATCAATTCTGGCAACAGGTAAAGGAAACGTATTTATTGGAACCGGTGGTGCAAAAAAGGCACGTGTTTTCCGCTCAGAAGACTATGGCAGATCATGGAAGGTATCTGAAACACTGATGCCAGCCGGCGTTACAAGCGGTATTTTCGGGCTCCGGTTCTGGTCTGCAAAAAATGGAATTGCTGTTGGCGGAGATTACAAGCGTACGACCGATTCAACTGTTAATGTATTAACAACCATTGACGGTGGTGTAAGCTGGAAGCTGGAAAGCATGACAAAACCATCCGGATTAAAGGAATGCGTAGCAATTTATCACAAAGCTAACGCAACCTGGAATGGTGATACGCAGATCCGTGCCGACAATTATGCCCTTATTGCAGCCGGTCCTTCCGGAAGCAGTTATTCTGTTGACAAAGGCAAGTCATGGAGTGTGTTAGGAACAGAACCTTTTCACGCCGTTAGCTTTGCAGGAAATGTTGGTTATGCCGTGGGCGGAAAGGGATTAATTGGTAAAATTGATAAGGTTTCTACCAAAAAGAAAAGGAAGAAACTGAGGTTTGTGGATTAATCACGATATTTCCTTTACTTAATATTGGCTGCTATCAGATTCATAATCTCTGTGTTAGTTTCAGTATTATAACCTATGTATTTTTTTAGCAGCCTGCCATTTGCATCGTAAAAAAGAGTGGTTGGTATGGAGCTGTTTATATTAAAAAGCTCTTTGTAATAATCAACCTTGTTACCATCTACCAGGAGTTGCTTCCAGGGCATATTTTCCGTTTCCAAAGCCTTTCTCCACTTCAAATTTTCACGGTCCAGAGATACAGAAACCATTTTAAAATTCTGATTGTCACCGAACCTGTTATAAATTGCTTTCAACTGTGGTATTTCTTTACGACATGGACCACACCAGGATGCCCATAAAATGACCATATTTAATTTAGCTTTCTGCTCTAAAACTGTATGCTGTTTTCCTGTTGAATCTGTAAAAGTGTTATTATGAAGCCTCATCCGGCTTCTTGACGTAATGTAATTTTTCATTTCGGAAGCCGTATTGCTTGCCAGTACATCTTCATCAAAACATTTTAAAATAGATAGTAATTGTGCATCCGACAGAATGTGCTTGTTCTTTTCTAAACTATAAAGAAAGTGGTAAGAATAAGGATTTTCCAGAATCAATTTCTCTATATCCTTTACCTTAAGCCGGCCATAAAAGTTAAATGTATCCGCCAAAAATGTGTTGGTTTGCTTACCAAATTTAACTACACCGTCAATCGACGAAGAAGCTTTTCTCCTGTCAAAAAAAGAATCCTTGATTTTTCCGATCATCGTAATCCCTTCCTGATCCAGCATAAACAGATCCTGAGTTACCGGATAGCCATTTATTTTACGTTTTGTAGGAAAATTAAAAAAACGCATTGTGCTATCCTTACCGGTGATATGGAACATTTTAGCATAAACAGGTTCCGGAAATTTATCGGAGGTGATGTGAAATTCAAACTTCCCGTCGGTAGTAAAACATGAATCAATTTTTGAAAATGAGTAGTCCTGGAGATACATTATGCCATCGGGTAGCCCCTGAATGGTACCACCAATTATACGGTCCCGGCTCCGCTGACCAGAATCACAACCCTGCAAACCATAAAACAGAATGAAGCAGATACAAATACGGAGGAGTAGCTGAAATACTTTCATGGTGAAACAAATTTAGATGGAGAGAATTAGAACATCCACAATGTTAAACCAAATAATTCAGTCCGCCATTTAGATTAACTTTCTTTAAGAGATTGATTATTAGAATCGTTTGTCAAAAGTTTCAAGAAGCGTCATCACTGTACTCGAATTTTCAGAACGCTTTTCCATGACATATTCGACAGTTCCTTCCAGATGAGCAGGGCTGTAATAAACAATGAAACTTTGAACGAAAACTGCCTTACCCTTCATGACTTTTACATTCTCATTCAAAACCGTATCATGATATTCCTGCGAGCCTATCGCATTTATACCATTAAGAGCTCCCAATGTTCCGTTATTTTTGAAGCTGAATTTTGCAGGTGGGATTACTCCGGCGGAATCGTAATCCGAGGAATACATCAACCATCCTTCATCAATATCGGCAGTAAAGGTAATTATGATCGTATCTCCCATTTCATACTTCTTTGGAAGTTCAAATGACCATCTTACAGGTTTGTACAGAACCTGAGCGTCGGCGGACTGACCAAAAATTATAAAAGAAAACAAGATAACCAGGAGCGATAGCTTCATCCGTTTGCTGATTGCTTTCATTAAAAAAATAGAAGCACAAAATGATAAAATCTTACTGCCCTGTTTAAATCCTGTCAATCAGCTCCTTTACTTTCCTTACATCACGTCCGTTAATGTGGTCAGCGATGGCAGCCGCGTGGTCACGCCCATTTTCAATAAAGATTTTTTCGGTGAAAACACCCGCCATAACAGTTCCGCACAGATAGAGTCCCGGAATATTGGTTTCGAAGTTGTCGGGATCAAAAGTCGGGACTTTGGTAAGCGGATCAAGGACGATTCCGCAGCGGAAAAGCAGATGTTCATCCGGCAGATACCCAACCAGCAGAAATACAAAATCAGCAGGTATCCATTCTGTTTCGCCGGTTTCGATGTTTTCAATCAACATCCGGCCAGGTTGTATTTCTTTGGTAATACTATTAAACCGCGTATGGATCTTGCCTTCTTTCACACGGTTTTTAACATCCGGCACCAGCCAGTATTTTACTTTTGTACGAAAGTCTGCTTCTTTGTGAACAATCGTCACGTGCGCATCATGGCGGTACAATTCCAGCGCGGCTTCAACAGAAGAGTTAGAGCCACCAACCAGTACTACATTGGTGTAAGAATATTTGAAAGGTTCGTCATAATAATGTGAAACATGCGGCAGGTCTTCACCCGGTACATTCAGCATGCGGGGCACATCAAAATAGCCGGTTGCCAGCACTACCTTTTTTGATTGAAAAACCTGTCCGTCTTTACCGTAAACCATAAAGGTACCATCCGGCTGCTTCTCCGTACGGTCTACATCCACAAAGAGTTTAAAGTTGAGATGATAATAACCTGCCACTTTCCGGTAATACTGCAATGCCTCATTCCGGTTTGCCTTCACTTCTGAAATCGCAAACGGGATTCCGCCTATTTCTATATTCTCAGCAGTTGAAAAAAAACGCATTCTTCTTGGATAACGGCGGATAGACTCCGTCAGGTTTCCCTTTTCCAGAATCAGATAATCCAGTCCGCTTTTGGCAAGCTCAATTCCCATCGCCAGGCCGCAAGGCCCTCCTCCAATAATGATTACGTCGTGAATATGCATTTTTATTTCAAATTTACCTTTTGACTCTCAACATGCCCAGTTTTATAACCCTTCCCCTTCACCCCCATGCCCTAAACCCCATGCCCTATCCCCTACCTAACTCCATATTTTGGATATTGGTTTCTGAACTTTGTAAATTGGCCGGCTGTTAGAAATGTTTCCACGAATATTACAAATCTAATCCATTGACTGACCCGATCGGTACATTTACCAGGAACCTGAATGAATGGGGTAAGAATAAAATCCCGTTTGTATTTCTTGTTGACTACCTCAGCAAAAATCCGGTAGCCTGGCAATTGGATGAGATTGATCCCTCACAGATCAGATTTAATCTGAACGGCTTTCATAACGATCCTTTTACAGAAAAAAACGATCTGACAGTTCCGTTTTATTTTGAAAAGAAGCCTGTTACTTTTGAAAAATATGAGACCTCGTTTAATCACGTAATTAAAAACCTGAAAGCCGGAAACTCATTTCTGGTTAATCTTTCTGTACCTACTCCGGTTAAAACGAATCTGAGTTTATTGGATATTTACAAAAAAAGCAAAGCACCTTACCGCTTTTGGATGAAGGATCAGTTTGTTTGTTTTTCACCGGAAATCTTTGTCAGAATAACCGGAAATAAAATTTCATCCTTCCCGATGAAAGGCACCATAGACGCCTCGGTTTCTGATGCTGAAAATGTAATTTTATCAGATCCTAAAGAAGCTGCTGAACACGCCACCATCGTAGATTTGATTCGAAATGACATGAGCATGGTGGCCAGACAGGTTTGGGTTGAAAAATACCGTTACATTGATCTTATCGTAACGAATGACAAAACACTTTTGCAGGTCAGTTCCGAAATCGCGGGAATTTTACCGGAAGGCTTTAACGGAAAATTTGGTGATTTGCTTTTACAACTATTGCCCGCAGGCTCTGTTACCGGTGCGCCAAAACCAAGTACGCTGAAAATCATTGCGGAAGCCGAAGGCTATGAACGGGGTTATTACACCGGTGTGATGGGTTATTTTGATGGTGAGCATTTTGAAAGTGCTGTGATGATCCGTTACATTGAAAACCAGAATGGTAATCTTGTTTTTAAAAGCGGTGGCGGAATTACGGCACTCAGCAATGCACAGGATGAATATCAGGAAATAATTGACAAAGTATATCTGCCTTTCAGCCATGTCCCACACCTTATGCATTGAAACAATTGCAGTTGAAAACCGGCAATTTAAAAATATCGGATATCACCAGGCCCGTTTGAACAGAACGCGCAGGGAGTTATGGGGCTATGAAGATGATTGGGATTTAAGCGAACTAATCCAGATTCCCGATTTTGTTGATGACGACCTTTTTAAATGCCGGCTTGCTTATGGCAAAGAAGTGGATCATATTAAATGGGAACTTTACAAACCCAGGCAGATCAGCAAAATTCAAAAGGTTTATCAGGATGAAATTGATTACGCCTTTAAGTATGACCAGCGGCCAGAACTGGATGCGCTTTATGCACAACGTAAAGATGCCGGCGAAATCCTGATTATCCGGAAAGGAATGGTAACGGATGCTTTTTATTGTAATGTGGCTTTTTTTGATGAAAGCAACTGGTTCACGCCGGACACCTATCTGCTTCCCGGAACGCAGCGTGCTTTTTTACTCGATTCAGGGACGATCAAAGAAACTAAAATTTCAGAAAAAGACATTTCCTCGTACAGCCAGATCAGATTATTCAATGCCATGGTTGGATGGGAGAAGGCGCCGGTCCTCAAAGTTTCTTCAATTGTTTGACTGTTAATTCACCTAACAAATCATCAAAACAAATTGTCTATTTAGAAATATTTGAGTACAAATGGTTTAAGGTACTGATTTCCGGCAAAGGATTATTATTTGTATATTTGAATAGTCTAAAAACAACATCTAAAATGAAAACTGACAGGAATTCAGTGCATTCTGTCTTATTTAGGAGTCACGAATCGCATTCTCCGGAAGATATTCTGGCGGCAGGTGGAGCTACTGCTTTTGGTAAAAAATCAGGAAAAAATAATGAATCTATAATTTCTGCACTCACCAATGCACCTGCTGCTGAACCATTTTCTGATCAGGAATGGGAAGATCTGCTGGTTCAACTTGAGTCTGATAAATAATGAATCTTCTTTTCGACACAAATATAATCCTTTACGTTGTCAGGGCTCTGGATGCCAATAACATACTTCATTTTCTTAATCCACAAAATGCATCAATCTATGCCTCAATTGCGTCGGAGGCAGAAATAAAATCTTTGGCCCTTCAAAATAAGTGGGGATCCAACAGGCAGATTATATTAAGTCGATTAATGGATGAGATAACTATTGTTGACATAACTAAATTAAATGTAAATGCTTATATCGAGATAGAATCCTATTCTCAATTACAAAATCCTGGTTTTGAAATCTACCCATTTTCAACTCCGAGAAATATGGGCAAAAATGATCTGTGGATTGCTTCTCTAGCTGCTGTGTTAGGTCTTCAGCTTATTACAACGGATTCTGATTTCGATCATCTTAATGGAGTAAGAAAAATTACACATCAGGAATTCTTACCTTTTATCAAATAATAATTTTATCAACAATCAATGACCTCCCTTTTTGAGGAAGAAACTACGTTATTCGCAGATCTGATCCTGCCGGTACCGATTCCGTCCCTTTTTACGTACAGAGTACCCAGGGAAATGAGCGACCTGATTAAAGTCGGGGCCCGTGTGATCGTGCAGTTTGGACAAAAACGCGTGCTGACTGCCGCTGTTGCCCGTGTGCATACAACCCCTCCCGTAAAATATCAGGCGAAATATATACTTGAACTACTGGATGAACAGCCGATCATTACCACCAGGCAACTCCAACTATTCAACTGGATTGCAGAATATTACCTTTGTAATATTGGAGAGGTACTAAATGTAGCACTGCCAGCCGGACTGAAAATCACCAGCCAGTCACGTATTCAGTTTAATCCTGAATTTGACTATTATGATCTGCTCACCGATCTGGAACAGGTTGTATTGGATGAGATCAAAAAACATCAGACACTTTCTTATGAAGAAATTGAAAGACTTGTTCAAAAGACTAATATTACTGCCCTTATCAAATCCCTGGTCGGCAAACGGGCGGTTATTTTATTTGAAGAGGTAAAAGAAAAATACAAACCGAAAGTTGCCAAAAAAGTACGCCTTACTGCTGCTTATCTTACGAATGACGCCCTGATAAAACTCACTTCTTCGCTTGATAAGGTTCCTAAACAGCAGGAGATCATTATGCGTTATCTGAGCCATATTCCGGTTTATAATAATCCTGACTTAAACCTGAAAGGACTCGATAAATCCATCTTTTCCCTGGACGACGGACTTTCTGATTCCGCTTTGCAGACATTGATTAAAAAAGGTGTCTTTGAACAATTTGAGATTTTTATCTCCCGCTTTGAAGATATTCCGGCCGGCAGCCAGGCAGAAATTGTGCTCACCGCATCGCAGGAAAAAGCGTCCAGACAGATACATGATCTCTTTGCTGAAAAAGAAGTGGTACTGCTGCATGGAATTACCGGCAGCGGAAAAACGGAAGTGTATATCGAGCTGATTAAACAGGTACTGGAAAATGGCTCGCAGGTACTTTTTCTGCTTCCTGAAATTGCCCTGACCACTCAAATCGTAGTCCGGCTACGCAAAGTATTCGGAGATACAATGGGTATTTATCATTCCAAATTTTCGGACAATGAACGTGTAGAGGTTTGGAAAGGTATTCTCGATGGCAAGTTCCAGTTTGTAGTTGGTGTTCGTTCTTCTGTTTTTTTACCATTCAATAATCTGGGATTGATTATTGTTGATGAAGAGCATGAAACTTCCTATAAACAACATGACCCCGCCCCTCGCTACAACGCCCGCGATGCAGCTGTGATGATGGCATACATGCATAAAGGAAAAGTATTGCTCGGATCTGCAACGCCATCGCTGGAAAGTTATTTTCATGCACAGAACGGAAGATACGGACTGGTTGAGATGACCGAGCGATTCGGAAATGCCGCACTTCCGACTTTCGAACTGATTGATACCAAAAAAGAGAAAAAGTCGAAAAAGATGAAAAATGAATTTTCATCGGTTTTGCTGGAACATCTTGAATATAATTTAAAAAACAAAGAGCAAACCATTCTTTTCCAGAACCGGCGCGGCTATTCACCTTATATCCAATGTGAAGAGTGCAACTGGATTTCGGAATGTACCAATTGCGATGTGAGCCTCACGTATCACATGAAGGTTGGGGAGCTTCGCTGCCATTATTGCGGACATAAAGAAGAGATACCCAGGATATGTCCTAACTGCGGCTCTCCAAAAGTGAAAACAATGGGATATGGAACGGAAAAAATTGAAGATGAGCTGCACCTTATGTTCCCCGAAGCCCGTGTACAGCGCATGGACCTGGATACGACACGGGCCAAAAACGCCTATCAGCAAATTATCCAGGAATTTGAGGATGGCGGGATTGACATTCTGGTTGGAACACAGATGGTGAGCAAAGGACTGGACTTTGATAATGTGAGCGTTGTAGGCATTTTTGATGCAGACAGGATCATTCACTTTCCTGAATTCAGGGCATCGGAACGGGCATTTCAAATGCTAACCCAGGTAAGCGGAAGAGCCGGAAGAAGGGCAAACCGGCCTGGAAAAGTATTAATTCAAACGGCAAATCCGGGACAGCTGCTGTTGGATCGTATCGTGAAAGGCGATTACATAGGAATGTACCAGGCGGAATTACCTGAACGTGAAAAATTTCACTATCCTCCCTACACCCGTCTGATAAAAATTACGGTCAAACATCTGGACGCAACCGTCTCTAAACGCGCTGCGGTGATATTAGCTGAAAAATTAACCGAAAATCTGGGGCCCAGCCGGGTACTTGGCCCGCAGCCTCCGCTGGTCGAAAGAGTGCGAAATCAGTTTTTGTTCGACATTCTCATTAAACTTGAGCGAGAAAAGATTAATTTTAAGGCGGCAAAGTCGTTTATCCAGGAAAAAGTGATCGACGTGCTTACCGATAAAACATTGAAAAGTATCCATATCGTCATCGACGTGGATTGTGTATAAGTAAATTCATTCCATACTGCAAATTAATCTATGTCTTCCAAGAAAACTAAAATCGTTGCTACCGTAGGCCCAACTTCTGAAACGAAAGAAATGCTTCATGCATTGGCCAAAGCCGGAGTTAACGTATTTCGCCTTAATTTCTCTCATGGCACACATGCTGATCATTTGGCCAGACTTACTACAATCCGTGAAATAAACGAAGAGTTCGGATACAACCTTGCAATACTTCAGGATTTGCAGGGCCCGAAAATCCGTATCGGATTGGTTGCTGAAAAAGACGGAGTATTGATCGAAGCAGGCAAAAAATTAATATTATCAAATACCGAAGTATTGGGAACCTCTGAAAAAGTGAGTACACCTTACGACGGAATGTACAACGATGTAAAAGTGGGTGACCGCATCCTGATGGATGACGGAAAGCTGGAAGTACTGGTTACAGGAATGGATGGCACCGACGTAATTACGGAGGTAATCTACGGCGGATATCTGAAATCCAAAAAAGGCGTTAACCTGCCAAACACCCGTGTTTCGATGCCTTCTGTTACGGCAAAAGATTATGAAGATCTTGACTTCGGCCTGGAACACAACGTGGAATGGGTTGCACTTTCATTCGTACGTACTGCATCTGAGGTTCTGAAAGTAAAGGAATACATTCAGAACAAAGGCAAAACGGCTCGTTTGATTGCTAAAATTGAAAAGCCTGAAGCAATTGTTAATATCGACGAAATCATTGAAGCTTCTGATGCGATCATGGTTGCCCGTGGTGACCTGGGTGTTGAGCTTCCTGCCGAAGAAGTACCGATGATCCAGAAAATGATCGTTGAAAAATGTAACAAAGCAGGTAAGCCGGTAATTGTGGCAACACAAATGCTGGAAAGCATGATCGAAAGTCCGCGTGCTACCCGTGCGGAATTGAGTGATGTTGCCAACTCAGTACTGGACGGAGCTGATGCCGTTATGCTTAGTGCAGAGACAGCTTCTGGTAAATACCCGGTTCTTGCTGTTGAAAGCATGACACGTACAATCGAAAAAATCGAATCATCAACAGACAGCGTTTATTTTAAATACCATGCTTTTGTAAACGAAAGTCCGGGTGCTGATAAATTAAACGACAACGTAGTGATGAGCGCCTGCCGTCTGGCCCGTGACACACATGCTGCGGCGATTATCGGTATTACGCGTTCGGGATATACCTCTTTCCGTTTGTCTCACCACCGTCCAAAAGCAGGTTTGCTGATCTTTACTTCCAATAAGGTATTGATGAACCAGCTGGCACTGTATTGGGGAACAAAAGTATTCTATTATGACCGCGACCAGGGTGTTACTACTGATGACCTGATCGAAGACATTAAATTGTTCTTGCTGGAAAAAGGTGAATTGCAAAAAGGTGATGTATTTATCAATACGTTAAGTATGCCGGTTTCAAAACAACGCAAAACCAATACGGTTAAATTGAGTATTGTAGAGTAATCCAATAAGAATTCCCAAACAGAAGGCAGCAGGATTTTTTCTGCTGCTTTTTTGCTTAAGACCAATCAAAAACTAAAAACATATTCATAATTTAAATAACTAATAAAATAGTTTTGAAACTAATAAAATAGTCTTAACTTTGAATATCCTATTTAAACTCCTGTAAATACAAGATATATGGAAATCCGAACATTGACCCGCGCAGAAGAAGAGATCATGCGCATATTGTGGCAGCTAAAAAAAGCTTTTGTAAAAGACATACTGGCCGAAATGCCTGAACCAAAACCAGCTTATAACACGGTATCTACCATTATAAGGATACTTGAAAAAAAAGAAGTGGTTGGTTATAACGCCTATGGAAAAACACATGAATACTATCCGCTGATTACCGAGGAAGAATACAAGCGTTTTGAAATGCAGCAGCTAATGGTCAATTATTTTGACAACTCGCTTCCAAATCTGGTTTCGTTTTTTGTAAAGGAAAACGATCTTAAAACCAAAGACCTGGATGAAATTATGAAGCTGATCAACCAACATAAAAACGAACAATAAGACTTCTGTCAGCCATGGAAACGCTCATTTATATAGGAAAAGTCAGTCTGTACTGGACACTGTTTTATGTATGTTACCGGTTGCTCCTCCGCCGGCAAACTTTTTTCGTTTGGAACCGTTTCTATCTGATCAGCTCACTGATTATTTCGTTTGCCCTCCCCTTTGTTATTTATCCTGAATCTGCGCCGGAGATCCCGGTTATGTATGAAGTAAGTGTCGCAGCTTTTACAGCCAACTACGTACGACCGGAGCAGGAATCTGTATTTACCTGGACCAATGCTTTCATTCTCTTCTATTTCCTGGCTGTTTCGCGCAGGTTTTATCAAATGTATGGCAACATCCGCCAGCTTAATGGCTTCATTCGTGAGGGTGAACTGGTTGAACTGGAAGACTGCAAAGTGGTACTGATTAATTCAAATGATGTCGGCTCATTTTCATTCCTGAAATGGATTGTAATAAACAGAAATGATTACGAACATCATTTCGATGCCATTTTAAGACACGAAATGGTTCATACTTCGCAGGGACATAGTTTTGATATTCTTTTTGTTGAAGTTTTAAGGA
>Ga0265797_10004157_pt1 | contig 22410 bp, 14 predicted proteins | sample P2T30metagenome_FD_192433 | JGI IMG/M metagenome (GOLD analysis project Ga0265797, IMG submission 192433) | Plant litter microbial communities from East Loma Ridge, Irvine, California - P2 T30 | ecosystem: Environmental > Terrestrial > Plant litter > Unclassified | place: USA: California... | reverse complement strand
TATAGACGAAGATATCCCCGAGAGTGAGAGTGATTGTATTATCGTAGCGAGTAGTAGATCGAAATCCAGATAGATAGTCTAAAATTCTGTCCGAACTCCCGTACTGTCCGAACTCCCCTACAATGACGTTACTCGAAAAAGTTCAAAGGCTAGGAGCGAGGTTGATCCTCCGAGCGTAGAAGGCAGTATCACTACCTATCCTCGAAGTAGAGGCATTCCTCGAACTAACGAAGGAACGCCTAGACAAGAAAGTGATAGCATATATAGCTAAGCTTATATCACTCCCGTAGAGTAACCCTGCGAGAAAGGCCCTACCTTACGCCCTCGATGTCTACCGATATATATCGCCTCTTAGCGCGGTATGCATAGTAGCTAAAGAGCGGCTGAAACTAAAGGGATCTCGGCCGCCTATAGGAAATCTACCGTAGGTCTAACCCCCGTGGATAGATCATAGCTACCGGGTTAAGATCAAGGAAAGGGACTAGGTAATTAGAGACACTATAGTAATCGCAGGAGCGAACATTCTAGGGCTATACGGAGACGCATCAGTCATAAAGCGGCTAGCCTCGATCGCAGTAGTCCGGAGGATAGGTATAGCCACCTAGGTCGTCCGACAAGACTCGATAGGATAGGCATCGACATATAGGATACTAAGCGTAGAGATAGCGGCGATCGTAGCTAGTCTCGAATACGCTCTCGAACACATAAAACCGCTGCCGCAGCTAGAGACGTTAGAACTAGTAGTATTCTCGGATAGTTAGTAGGCTCTCCGAGCTATCTAAGCAGGTAATAACGCTCGGACCGGACGGGCGCTCTTAGAGAAGATCGTAGAGAGCATCGATGCTCTAAGCAGAAAAGGGATAGACGCTAGATTCAAATGGTCTCCGGGTCACGAAGGTATAGTAGGGAACGAAGAAGCGAACGATATAGCTCGGGAGGCGTCGGGTTAAGAGGGTAAGCCTATAGCTTAAGCACGAGAGAGGGTGCGAGAGGTAGTAGGCGTTATCCGATTGATAAATCGGGATAGGAGTGAAAATCCGACCCCGTTCGACACTACGAGACTACCGGGGTAATACACGTGGAAAATGGATTAAGCCTTACCGGGGAAGCACACCTTACGTCTGTATAGGTCGCTTACCTCGGATCAGGCGGCTATTCTTATCTAAGCTAGGACAGGGCATTATAGGTTAAATCAATACCTCTCCCGAATAGGAGTAGGAGACGAGGCAAAATGCAATTATGGAAACGGCGAGGAGACGATTAGACATCTCATCCTCTCGTGTCCGAGGTAGACGGACGAACGTAGAGAGTTACGCGAGACCGTAGGCGCGAGGTTAGGTGACGTATCCTACCTCTTAGGAGGGTAGGGTTCGAGAAAGGATGTGAGGACGGGATAGCTTTTAGATGGTCCTAAAGAGAAATGGAAGTCGGATATCGAGGTAGTGAAAGCTACTATCCGGTTTCTGGAAAAGATAGGCAGGTTAACCTATCAGCCGGAGGCTGAGTAGGCAACCATAGGGATAGATCACTCTTATTCATAAGCGAAGGCAGCGAATTTCTTTTGTAAGCAAGGTTACTCTCTAGGGACGGCTCATACGGTCACCGTGAATAGCCTGATTGAATCAAACAAACAAACAAACAAACAAACGATGGCGGGTAGGAACGCAAGGTCAGCCGAAAGTCTCCGTACGATATAGTATGATTAAAATGCTTAAAGGTCGCTAATTGCTACACGATTTTACTGAACAGCCCTCTCACTTGTCCTTCTTCTTGTCACCATCGATCCCTTTCCACTTAGCATTCTCAGTAATACGAATCCCAGCTGCAGTGCCAGCAGCCGCGCCGCCAGCCAACAGCCCTCCAATCGCCACACCACCAATAATCACCGGAGCCCCAGTAATCGCGAGTGCAGCGAGTCCGAGGCCCCAGAACCCAGCAGCACCACCAGCGACACCTGCACCCAGTCCACCAGCCGCTGCGCCGACCTTATCCCACGCACCAAGAGCATTCGGCTTCCTTAGACGCCCAACTTCCCGAACGTCGACGTCGTCCAGCCCCTCGATCATCGCATGTACGTATGGGTTGTGCGAGTAATGCATCTGGCCGGTGATTTTGAGGGGCCGTAGTTCGGGAATTACATTGATATCTTCTTTGATGACATACATGTGTGCCGACGGCAGCAGGATGTGGATGACGGCGTCGACTCCAATGATTTTGCGGAACTCGACCAGATAGACGCCCAAAGCATCGATGCTGTTCGTGCAGCCCACGAAGCCGGGCAAGCGGTTCTCGCGAATTTTCTGATTAAAAGTGGCGTGCCAGTCCGTTGCTGGGTGGTACACAAAGTAGTAGTGAGCCACTGGCTTTTTTGACGTGGTGGTCTTCTTCTCATAGATGAAAGTGCCCTTCCCCTGGTCTTGCCGGATGCGGCGCAAAAGGTCCTCATTGTTGGTTTTCTCCAGATCGCGATCGAAGGACTCCACCGCGATCTGGTCGGCGACGAAGTTGTAGACCCATTGGGGAAAATCTTTCTCGTGCGCAAGATTCGTCGAGACTGCAGCAACGTCGCAAAGCTCCTTGAGGCTCTTGCTCATTTCTTGAGCGAGGTTCTTGAAATGGCTGACTGCGTCTGCACCGAAGAGAGTCACGGTTGCGCCGACAACTGTTGACGCTGCTGCGGCGTACTTTGCCCAATTCCCGGCGGTGGCGAGCATGGGTGTGATGGTGTCTTTGCCATCGGCGCTAGCTAGCAGTGCTTGGACGAACGAGAGGTCGCCCTTTTCCATTCTGGCGTTGATTTTTGTGAAAGTTGAGTCGATTGAGTGGCCGGCGTTGTTGACGCCGCTTCCACAGACATTGCCCATTTTAATAGATTGCTTGGGTGTTTGTCGATATTGCTGTCGTAGGGTTACTGATCTGGTGATCCTCCATCATTGGCACCGGACGGGCGAGGACATTCATAAATGTCGGCTTCCCAGTAGCTGCCATAGCCTCGAGAAGGTTCCGCAATCGATTCATTGAAGCCATTGAAGCTGCGCCTTGCAATATGCAGTTACCGTTATGTCCTATTGCGGCCTTGGTCTTCCTGTAACCGCGCAGCTGTCGACTCGGAGACGGCAGGTTGCAGTCTTTGTGGCTGCTTTGTGGCTTCACACTGCCCCTTATGAGTTTGAGTGAGCCGCATGTCTACTGCATCACAACTTCAGCCAAGAGGCTCGATTCTTGTATCCGAGAAGGGCACCATTGCTTCCTTTCCCGTAGTATTCCTTCTCAGCCAGACGATGAGTCTGTTCGACATCCTTGATGGCGCCATTAATGAGACATAGCAGATGTTGGAAGATCCAGACTCGTGGTAATCGGCTATCGGTAGCTGCAAGCAAAGATCTCGCGTGCGGTGCACGCTACTGCACAGTCTAGACAAATGTAGGTACGCCGATGCAGCTTGCCGACTTACCGGCATGGTATGGAACAGCTTCGACGATACGATCACTTCCATCATTCGTCACGCGTCATTATGATGTCATTACATACCTTGAGAGTCACGAGATCATTGGTAGCACTGCCCAACTCTGCCGTGCTTCTATTTACAATAGCAAAAAACGCCATCAGGGACGCCACGCCAGCCTTCATGACTTGTGCAGGGCTCTTTGCCGCTCAAGTGCAAGATGCCACATACAGTATCGACCTATGTTGCAGTAGCGTGAACGATAACGAGTCTACGCCTCCATTGATATGCGTTGGTCATGAGTGAGGCTGTGTTTTGGCCGGACTATGGCCACGATGATTTGCCACATTGGCCAGTGATGGACTAACCTGTACACCATCACAATCTTATAAAGCCATCCTCAGCTGCCTTGGCTCCGGTTGGTATAGTACTCCTTACCGGTTATCCGTTATCCCTCGGTGGACTATAAAGTACTCAAACACTCGCTAATTGTACAATGAGCAACCAGTGCGGCTGGAAAGTCGGCCGACTGATAGACATAGCCCCGTTGTGGCGTCTGCAGATGCAAGGCTGAGCTGGAAAGCTGTCTAAACACGAAAGGACAGTCGGGACCAATTGCAGGCCACGATCATCCGCTATACAGGACACTGAATGCAACGGTGGAGTATACACACCTAGGATGGAATACGTATGTACACTGTCATTGTAAATGCAGACACCAAAAAATGAGTCCAATCGTGCTGCAATCAGGCTGTCTGTGGTGGGGTTTCTCTTGACGCTGAGCTGGCACACCCCACCTACCCCAAAACGGCCAAGCCACAGATCAGCAAAGCCACTACGCGGGAAAAGCGGCACCGTACCGGCGATCCAGGCCCCTGGGCGCGGCTCCTAGATCAATCACTGCGTGAAGTCGCGATAGCAGCCTTGCGCTAGACTGGTAGGGACAACATTGGGTTGCCATATTTTGTAACGGGCAAGGTTCGAAGCAGACGCTCGTCTTGTCGGCCCATAGTATTTGGAGGGTGAGCGGGCACTGGAAAAACCCGCCGATGCTGTGCCTTGAACGTATGAGGCGCGCGAAAGGCGGCGTGACCAGACTTCGAGCTTGAGACCGAACAATCCCTATCGTTCTCCACTAGATCTCAGCCCGCCGTTGCCGCAGTCCTAGGGTACCTTACGGCTGTGCTTTGCAGGCAGCATGTCTCCAAAGCAATAGGTGTTGTTAGATGCAGTTGACATTGCATTGACATTGCTCCTAATTGAGATCTTGGCATCTTTTTTGGCAGGTAGGTTGTAGATCTCCGTGGCTGTGCTACCCCTGTAACACTAGCTTCTCACATTGAATGTGAGAAGCTAGTGTTCAATCTTAGCCTGTTGTTTGTGGTATAGCTCCTACGGGAGCTGCCGGTAAGGGGACCTCGTCAGCTCGTGTTGGTGGATTTGAAGTCGAAGTTGACATAGCCGTGAGAGCGTTATTTTCGATCTTCTCCTTCATTATCTGCTAACCACGTCGTTAACGATGCCGTCCAATATGCACCCCTTCGAACACGTGATGGACCTCTCTATGCCGCCACCTCCGACGCCGTCGCAGCCGGTGATACCTTCTCGAGAGTCCGGAGATACTCCGCTACACTGGTCGCTAACTCCTAGCTATACACCTGCGCCGAGCCAGTCATAAGTAACACCTTCTTCAAGACCTTCGACTCACGTTTATCGTCGGCTCGCGCCGCACGAGGAGTTGACGATTGTGTAGTTAGCAATATAGCATAAGCACCTACGCCGGCTAAACAACCTTAAGCCGTTTCACGATGTAATACTTCATAGCTTCGACGAAGAACATAACTAGCGCTATAAATCCATTTCCCGTAAGCTCCTAGATCTAGAAGGATACTAGCGTATTGAGCTCATCCGCCGTGGCAGTGGAACTGGCACTAAGAGCGACGGCGACCTCTCTTATGCTATAGAGTCGTGGATAAAGTTTATCGACGAAGAGAAGGCGTTAGCAGCTATATACGCTACTGCCGATGAGCAAGATCGTGTCGAGCGCCAGGTCTCAACACAGTGGCGCACGGATACTATATTGAGGCAGCGTGACCGGCTACCGGTGGTGCCACGGGAGTTACCGGCTGATAAGGACTACTTTGACCAAACTACCGACGAAGATGCTGCTCCTTCTTCTCCATCGATACTACCTTCAAACACGACACAGCCGGTGCCGCCACGTGGTCGCGGAGCTCGTAGAGCTCGCGGTCGTGGGACCTCCCGTTCTACACGAAGCAGCCGTAGCGAAGGTGGTAGTACTGCTAACAACCTGGTGAAGATATTCGCGCAGATGGAAGAGAATCGTCTTGCCGCCGAAGAGCGGCGCGATGCTGCTGCTGCTGCGGCTATAGAGCGACGTGAGGCTCGCGAGGCTACTGCTAGGGAGCGAGAAGCTGCTATTCGAGAGCGTGAGGTCGCTAACAGTACTGCTATGATGCAGCAGATCACCGCTCTGGTGCAGTATGTTATACACCGGCCGGTTGGGGATTATCGGCAGCTAGCTCCGAGTTCAAACTTCTCGACATCCGGAGGTATATCTGATGAAAATAATGACTTTACCTTAGGACCTGTAACTCCACAACCACATAGTCGATTTGGCTAAGATCGAAGCATATTCAAGCATGCATTTATGGCTATAAGCTCTGCGTGTTTGTTGGTGGGGGTTGGTGTTGGTTGTGAAGATCCTTGACTCTGAAGGTATCAGCTTTTTCTGTTTTTTATAGTATCTACAAAGTTGGTGTTCATCGATCTAGCCTCTTTTCTATTCCCTAAGGTTGAATAGGCAGCACAAACCGTCCCCTCACCAAAATCCGTAGGGGTGAAGGCGTTTCGCGGTTTGGATTGCCCATCAAAATCGATCTTATGGAATCGCTCCTAGCTCCGTCGGATAGAGATACTCCTGCGGAGTTGGAGGCAACACTTCGAAGTGATCAGACGTCTGATTGCGGCCGTGTATGCACGTTCTCACGTTGATTAACAACATGGTCGCTCTATAGAACGCTCCTATAGCTTGGTTACCTAAGTGTAACTACTGACTGTTGGCTAGGTAGTTCTACTGCTGCTAGCTTCTACCGAAGGCGTGTTCAATGCTGATGCGCTGCGTAGATAGGTGGTTGTTGAACTCGACTTCGGCTTTATCCGTTGGTCGTCGATAAGGTGTACACACTCTAAAGGTGCACGAATAGGCTGGGTCTCTATACAAATATAGACACTCCCGCGGAGCTGCCATCATCCGGCGGAGTCGTCGAATAGCACGAGACTCTAACCATATGGCCTAATCGTTCTTCTTGCCTTCGAAGGGACCTTCTATGAAGTATACCACTCTATCTAGTGCGACCACGGCCTGATACTTTAAACCATGTCCCTTCGAGTACCCTGAGTAGACGTCCTGTTAGCGGTAGTCAGGCCGTGACATCTCTTCGAAGTAACCGTTAAGGAAGCCCTAAACACGTGCATGACATTGTAGCTCGACGGCGTTAGCGAAGTTGTGTAACCGACGATAAGATCGCAGGTGAGGATGCCAAACCAGAAGGTAGCTAAAGGTCTCGTTTAGGTGCTTTATAATATAGGTAAACACGGTAGATAGCTAGCCTGCAGAGCGTCCAAATAACTCCTGAAGATCGCACTACCGGCACGAGAAAGCAAGCCTTCGCAAGAACACGTAACACGCTATGACAGGATCTGGTGTAACACCGGCGTTATATTCGACTTCATCCAGCCTCAGAAGGACGACGAGATCGTGGATTTGCGGCTTAGTGAAGCGTGTATTCTTCTAGGTATTACTACCAGCCCATTCACCTAGACTCTAGGTCCTGTAGGTGTATTCGTAAGGAGCGCCGAAGTTACGCGCGTGCGGCTGCTCGTCATCACCGGCGAGCTCTTCAACGACTGCTAATAGATCCTCGAGAGCCATATGGTTAGGGAGGTCATCCATAGTAGGTAGATTGGAAGATAGATTGGAAGGTAGATAGATGACAAAAACAACGAAAACGAAGAAGTCAACTTCGCTACCAACCAACGCCTTCACCGCGTCGATCAACGCGATAATGACACGACACGGCATTAACGGCTGTACTATACCTATTCGGAGTGCTTGGCATTGGCCGGAGCATGCCGGTGGCGCAATGTCAATGTAATGTCAACGCAATGTCAACTGCATCTAACAACACCTAATATCTTCCCAACATATCTGCCCTATATCTGCGACAAGAGACGAACACCCGTTCGACATCGGCAGCTCCCAGGCGCCATAAGCCATAAGCGATAACTCCGGCGGCATCCGACATGCTCCAGGAACCTCAAATATTCCCCCGATCGCACGATCGTACCAGATTTCTGGCACATCTGCGCCTAGAAGTGCACGAGTTCCCTTATTCTATTTTGTATTTTTGTGAGGCTGGCATGGGCTGAAGAGTGATATCCCACACCAAGGCCTAGGATGCACAACGGTTAGGGTGCTCTTGGAAGACGAAAGCAAGATACAAATGCATACATCTCAGCATTGTATGGGATCGAGCGCTGATCGATGGGACCTAACACCCGCAGGGCAGGTGTCGCTCGTGATCAGTAGGGTTTTTGACACATCTCAGGAGACGCTTGCGCTCCGCTGCAATAATTACCTAAAAGCTCTGTCAAGTCCCAGCCGACAAGCGGGCTTGGAAATTGAGTACGAGGTGCTGATCCTTCTAGGATGACAACCTAGTCACGAAAACCGATTGCAGAAACGATTCGGACTACGATCTCCACCACAGTAATCAGGATCCAATGAGCAGCCAAGCTTCTCGACTTCAAATTGACTCTCGAGCAGTCTCAGCTGTGAGACCACCATCTGACTGTACCCTACCGCCGGATAATCCTTGACTGGATGTTATGCCATCCAATAGGAGCTCCTATCCCCAAATCTCTTTGCTAACGCCACCTAGACCATCCGAGTCCTTGTCTATCGCCACCAGATCGCTCTGCTTGCTCGCATGCGTTTCTGCGAGCTCTTCGTAACAGGAGTTGGGTGCCGCTGGATTTAGCTCGGGTCAAACCAAAGGTCGATTCAGTCAAGGGAAGAAGTGGTTAACACAACGAACACGGTGTGATAACGCCCAGAGATACGACTGCGCTTCGGGCGCAGGCGTAACAGTCAGCCGCAGCGGGCTGACACGTGACAACAGAGCACGGGTCATGTGACCTGCAGACTGCTCTGCTGCAGACTGCTCTGTTGCTCTGTTGCTCTGTATGCTCTGCTGCTCTGTGTCTACAGAGCATAGTGCAGGAACGGACGAATCTCCTTAGTATATAGAACGGACAGTTTCCTTAGATAGGAGCCTCGTGCTCAACTCATGTATCGAAGTCAGTGATTACAACGAACAGTATTCATTATGCCAACCACTTCTTCCCTCGTCAACCCTTGGTTTAACCCGAGCTAAACCCAGCGGCATTCCACCTCCGTTACACTAAACTCATAGCTAAAGCCTTAAATAAAGGTCAAAGAAGGATTTCAAAGAAGAGAAAGGTGCCTCTAAGGCCTACTTCTAACAAGAACACCCTAAAAGCTCAGGAGTGTCACGGGTGGACCACGCATACGCAGAGAGTCCTCGTGGTATTCAACAAGTTCGATACAGGAAGGAGTCTAGTTCTAAGCTGAGTCCGGGAGGAAATGTACGGACGCCGTGCCAAGTCCCATAGTACAGGCCAGTCTGCCAGTGCTTCACTCAAAAGGGGCTCGCCCTCAACAAGGAGGCTCTAATATAGCCGAGGTCAAGATTAGGGAGAACTATTTAGACACTAGCTTGGCTATTAACTTGATACTTATACATTCTGTCGTCTGTACACTCTCGAATACCGTGTATCAATTTCTTAGTGATTGTGATTGATGTGGTTAAGGAATCCGTTAAATAACACGTCCAGCATGCAATTAGAAATGTGAGCGCGCGGTGGGTCTGTGCGCACGGTGGGGCAGACTTCTAATGCTGCAATCTGCGACTCGGATTCCTGAACTCCTAGAGTACCTCGGCCTGCGACGTTTGACCCTTGGAGTCGGCGGCGCCTGCCAGAAGGATGATACAGCATGGTAGCCGAGCGATGGGTACAAAAATCTAGACATACCCAATCAGACATTGGCTAGGCAAAGGGGTGACGCGTTCTGCTATGGCGGTGGGCGGAAGACCGCATCGTAGCCCTTATCCAAGGATGCGTCAGAACAGGCTACCACCCTTGCACCTGGAAGACAGCTAAAGGTATACTGTTGCGGAAGCAGGGTAAACCTACCTACACCATCGCAAAAGCATACCGGGTCATCAGCCTGCTCAGCTGCCTTAGCAAAGTGGTAGAAAGAGCGGTGGCGACCTGGATCGCCTCATTCTGTGAAACACGCGAGATCTTCTATAGAGGGCAGTTCGGCTGTCGCCAAGGAAGATGCACATCAGATGCAGCAGCATAGCTGGTCACAAAAGTCGAAAGCGCCTAGGTCAAGAAGCGTACCGCTCTTGCGTTACTTCTGGATGTTAAGGGCGCTTTCGACAGAGTGAACAAGAAGCGACTACTTAATCGGATGGTACAAGTCGGCATAGCTGGCAATATCGTACGCTAGGTGGACTCCTTTCTAACTTATCGGATCGACGGGCTATACTAACTTAGCGCACATCCTTGCATTTTGTGCGACCCGGGGAACTGCCTGTGGTTACACGAAGTCGCACCTTACATCTATAGCACCTTGCTTCATTACACGTACACCGTCACAGTGTACGGCTTGAGTTGCAAGCAATGTTTGACGAGCATGCAAGGGACTTTGTGATCCGGGTTGAACATAGTTGCAGCCATGGCCTGGCCGTGCGCCATCTAGAATCTAATACACAGGCATGAAATGAACTTAAGGATCCCCTCGGGAGACTTCTGCAGCGATTACGATTTGACTCGGTGTATTACGTCGCGTATATTAAGGTGAATCGGCCCACTGTATTCCGAACACGCAGCCCAGCTATGGCAGGGACGCTTCCAAATGCGAGCGGACGGTTCTTAGTCAACCCTGCGCTGTGGGTTTATTCTCCCGAGGAGCCTCGTCCCATGGATGCTATGATATGACTTTGAACATCTGGGAGTGGTGTACGACGATATGGGTCGAGGATATGACCACCCCTTCTTTAAGCTACCCATGGCAAGACGACGGAAGAGAAGCTGCGGAGGCGTCTCCTTCGCTGCGCCGTGTTCTCAGAGGTGGCTGCTTTTCGAGCGGGAGAATGAAAGCCAACTGTACATACAGTGGCAGTCTTGAGCCGAGTGGTTATTGGCGAGGCAATGGTTTCTGCATTCTTGTGTCGCGATGCTCCTGAGCCCAGACCGATCGATTGTTATGCTGTAGTCGTACGTATCAGAGGAAACTTCCTGCGACCATGACGTGGCACGACGTACAATCGACAACCATATGCTGCTACACTGTCATATTTATCAGATACTATGAGTCTTGTTATTGGGTGCACAATACAAGCGCTAAACTCGGGTGTCGCAAACCCGCTGCGAGCCATGATACCTGACCCAAGCTCCAAACGGGTTTGATCGAAAGATCCAGCCCTCACAAGCCTTATACTCTGACGCGAAGCCGGGCTCTTCTTGTCAGTAGCATACGAGCAATGAGTAGACCTGCTGCACCAGCCCCAAGCGCAGTCTGTCGGTGTGCGCGATCTTCACGAAGCTTTTGCTCGCACCGATGCAGTTTGCCTTGTGAGAGAACTTCCGCACTTACGTCGACCGAGAGTGAGCTGTGCTGAGAAACCGCTTTCATGCATTGCGGATGTTTGGAAGCTTCTCGATCAATGCGAGGCTGACCCGCTTGCATCTTCGTTCTGGTTTGAGCGTGCTGGGTCAGGGATGAAGTCGATATCTTTGCTGTTGGTATCGCCGAGAGAGCGATGTGCAGGCTTTTGAGTTCTTCAGCTTGATACCAAGTCTGCTTCCGGAGGTTGGCGAAGCAATCGAGCAGAGAGTAAAACATACTGCCCATGGAAAGATAGGTAGACACTGCAGTATCTAGCAGCGTTGAGGCGTTTAACTTCTCGTCACTTTCCGACACCGTGGGCAGTGAGCTGTTGATACAACCATCAGCCTCATACATCTGCTGTCCACAGTGGAGACGACGTTCTTCTTCGAGCACCGCGACCTTTCGCAGGTCTCGCATTGCCGGCAGCAGAGTGTAGAGTCTCTCGACAATCCGTGCCAAGTATTCCACATCCTGGCTCTCCCTTCGATCGCAGTCGGACTCATGGACCCACGCCATCTGAAGTCTGTACTGCATGACCAGCTTTGGAACATCATGAGTCAACACTGATGCGAGTCTCGCCCGGTGACAGATGTCCGGTGTTTCCCGCTCGTTACTCAAGTTGCCTTTTGCAAGTTAGCACGCCTTCTTCATCTCAGGATGTAAACAAGCAGCTTACCAAGTAAGATGGCAATATCGATCAGAGATACTGCTACCAAGTTCATCAAAGCTTGAGCTCCGCGGTTCCATTCGCAAGTATCGTCGTTGACCAGCTGTGTATAACTTCCTGTGCTCCATAATCTGAGTCGATGGTGGCATTGTCGAAAAGGATTACCCTCACTAGGGAAAGATGAGCTCAATGAAAGCATGTGCAAAGAATCCAAACAAAGCTCCAGTAGCGTCTTGAACTGTGACCGGTAGTGCCAAAGTTGGTCTTGTAGGTGATCGTAGCTCACAGTCTGGTTTAGTAGACTTGTAGCCGACTGGCGGTCAAGATCTCGAGCTCCATGGACTTGATGATCGATCGAGAAGTATGACATTCTGGATTGGAATTCAACTTTGCTCTATAGTAGCGAGAAGTGTATATTCGCGCACAAAATATCCGAAGGTCGGGATGTCCATGTACTGAAATGAAACAGAAGCAGAGTAAGCAGGGGAGTCTAGACTCAGCCACATGCACTATCACCGTTCATCCTGCATGGCTCGCAAGCCTTCGCTTAAATCGCGCGGCTGACGACAACTCGAGCATTTAGATGATTGGTGTTGCACAGGAAACTTCGATGCAGGACTCTTCGAAAGCCTGGCTATTTATAGTATTTGCTGTCGTGCGATCCAGGAGCCCGGCTGTTGGGAAATGCACCCACCTCACAGGACGCCCTCCTTGTGATTGAGGATAACGAAAATCGTTACGTCCAAGATCTGATTTCTCTCTCTGCTACCACGCATTCCATTTGGAAGTGACACCCTACATCCTGCCGTCGCGCCGTCGGGTAGCGGCTATGGCAGAAACCGTTTTAGCAGTCTTGGGGCTCATTGGCCCCTCATATGAGGCCATATCACTGGCATATACTGTGTGTCGATCAATGCAGAATTATGGAAGAGACATGTGCGAGTACTCGGGAAACCTCGAAGTACAATGGGTCATCTTCGAAGGACTCATGCATCGTCCTGTGTGCGACTACAAACAACCCTTCGACTGGACAGACGAGAACGACGGCACGACAAAAGCGATACTGGAACTACTGAGGATCCTCGAGCATCAATTTGGCCTTTGTCGAAACATTGTACAGAAGATATGTGTCAGTCCCGAGTCAGGCGTCTTTTTGCGCTATCGACATCTACACCCAGGTACCCGAATCGACAAAGCTGTAATGGCAGCCACACTTACGATTGGTGTTGGACCTTCCAACCTCCTTATACACACTAGGGGTATACAACGACCTATTACCCTGAACCTGCTCTCGCCAAGAGTTGATGATGAGTGCACCTTACTCCGAAGTCTATCTCCGGGCTCTAGGAAAAACGAGAACGACCACCACCATCCGAGCACATGGACCCGTCTGACCTGGGCGCTTCGTGACAAGTCGGAGATGGAAAAGGCGATTGCTCGCATTCGTCAAACCGTCAGTGATCTCAGAGCTCTTCTGGAATTGCGGGCATCTCGAGAGTCGCATAAGATTATACCCGAGAATATGATCACAACAACCTCGCAGGCAAGAACGAATCCAATGAGGTCGCTGTACATGAACGTTCATCGCGCATTGTGCGAGGCAAACAAACGGTCAGAGCGTCCAGTGTCCTTCGCCATCTGCGCTGCGGAGGATGTCGAGGATAATTGGAGCCGGCTAGACAACAAAACCAAGCTGCGCCTGAGACTTGGATGTGCTGCTCTGTGGCTCCAGATGCATGTTTCTGCCGAAGAAAGCACATTCTGGATGGCAGAAGTTCGACTTCCGGACAAAAGCACAGTGTCCCAGAGCATAGACTTACCCCTGATCGAAAGTCTGGATAAGCTGCCATATGTGTACCCGATGAATGAAGCGGAAGAACATTACGAGGTGGGCGCATTGCTGAACAAATTTGAACCGACGGACAAGATCCATGTCTTCGCTCACACGAGTCCATGCCGCAGGCAACGAACGTTGCGCGAGATATTGGCCGTGGAAGATTTGCGCTCAAGGTTGTCGGATTTGGAGATCTTGAAACTGTGTCTAACCATCGTCGTTGCGCACGAAAACATGGCCGAGGTTCGACAGACGACGATGGATACTAGTCTGGACAGCTACGTTTTCTATCAGAGCCCAAATTCGAGCTCCGAACAATCGGTCCAAGACTTTGATGTCACGTACCCTTATCTACAGTTTGGATTTGGCCAACCATCCGCACAGGGCGAGAGGTTGGGGCTCGGGAGAAGCTCGCCCGAACATCTGGATGCAAGCATAGTGAACCTTGGTGTGATATTGCTACAAGTGGCGACGCGAGAATCGATCCTGGGTATTTACCAGAAAGGGTCGAAGATGGACGCCAGCGCACAGAGTCTGATTGAAAGGACACTAAAGAAAATCGATGTTCAGTTCGGCGATGACTTGACGAGTGCGATAGAGGCGTGTATCAAGGGGAATTCGCGAATCGAAACAGAGCTCGTTCGTAAGACCGCCGAGGTACTAAAGCGGCTACAGGATAGCTTCATATAAGTTAGTAGCACTTCACTAGTAACTCCGGGAAAGGAATCGCTGTTTCTTAGATGCAAAGCCATGGGGACAGTTAAAAAGGCATCCGGAAGCGCTATCAAACAAAGGCAGGCTCAGTCAAAAGCTGGACCGAATCATATTGCAAGCACTCCGTTGGCTTATTTGATTCAGCACTCGAATATCCCTTGTAACGGAGGTGGAATGCCGCTGGGTTTAGCTCGGGTTAAACCAAGGGTTGACTAAGGCGAGGGAAGAAGTGTTTAGCATAATGAATACTGTTCGTTGTAATCACTGACTTCGATACATGAGTTGAGCACGAGGCTCTTATCTAAGGAAAGTTCCCGTTCTATATACTAAGGAGACTCGTAGATGCTCAGTCCATCTTAGTGGTCAACTGAGATCGAGCAGACCAGTCTCAGTCCGAGACTGAGACGTCGGGCTCATCCTGCTCAGACACGGGACTTGCTCACGTGCTGTTAGGCGCTGAGGTTGGCTCTGGCCAATCAGCCTGGCTCAGTCAGCGGAGGAATCCCGTGCTCATCACATCCCTGCGTGTAAGATGACCACATCAGTATTTTGAAGCAGACAACCATCTTTGAATAGAAACATGTCTCAGGAAGACTCACTCCCCCTCACACCGGACTGCTTGGGAGTGTACCCGGTAACGTTAATGACCCTGAAGTCGGACACACCCGGAAGTCGGACACTCCCGCGCGTTAATTTCGCGTCTTACTCTGATTTTTACGCGATCGCCTTCCTCTCTTCCTTGATATACCTAACTATTCCGAAAAAGACCTTACAATTGCCTTAGTAGCCTATCGGAACGGCGAATATACCTCGATCCGAAAGTATGCTTACGCGTTTAATATCCTAGCCTCTACCCTCTCCGACCGGCTTTTGACTCGAACTTCCCGCTTTAAATCGCACGAATCGCAAAAGATACTCTCGACCGCCGAAGAGAAGACTCTTATAAAGGCGATTACTCGACTATCTAAGTTAGGTTGCCCTATTACTCTTCCGTGAATAAGAGATCTCGCCGAAGAAATCCGACTTTCCCGCTTCTACCTAAGCTCGACTCCGACTTCTTACCCTCCCTTAGGAAAAAGGTAGCTCGATAAGTTCCGAAAACGATACCCCGAACTAAAGATAGTCTACTCTCGAGCTCTAGACGCGAACCGCTTCGAAGGAGTTAACTATCCGGTCGTAAACGCCTACTTCGAAGCTCTTACCGACCTCTTCCTCGAGAATTCCTACCCTCCCGACGCGATTTTTAACGTCGACGAGACCGGCTTCGCCTCCGGTACTACTTTACCCTCGAAAGTACTTATAAAGAGAGGGGATACTACGGCGTTTAAGAAGATAAGCGGAAGATAAGAGTGGATAATAGCGATCGAGTGTATCGGAGCCTCGGGAGTCGCTTTACCTCCGCTTCTTATCTTTAAGGTGAAATATACGAACACCGCGTAGATACCGGACTCTACGCCCGAGAAGTAGAGGTTCTCTACGTCTAGTAGCGGGTAGACGTCCGATAGGTACGCTTACGAGTAGCTAACTTCCTTATTCGAGCCCGAAACGTACCGAAACGACGGAAAACGAAGGCTATTACTTCTCGACGGACATAGGTCTTACCTTACGGCGAGGTTTAGCGCCTTTTGCCTCGATAAGAACATCGACCTCGTCTGCCTACTACCGTAATACTTTGCGCGCATCTATTACAACCTCTCGACGTCGGCGTATTTAGCCCTCTAAAGCGGGCTTTATCTACCGAGATTAAGAAACTCTTCCGCTTAGATACCCGCCGAATACCGCGAATTAAGTAGACGGAGGCCTATATTACGGCCCGGGCTAAAGTATTTACCCCTCGGAGTATCGAATCGTCGTTTCGGGCGTCCGGTATCTATCCGATTAGCCCGATTACTATCCTCTCGACTCTCCGAATGCCTACTTCGACCCCTTCTATTACTCCGCCTCCTATTACGACTCCGAACGACCTAGACCGCTCCCTACTAGATAGTTCGCCGCCGGAAGGTACGGAGTTACGGTAGGTAACTTCGCTAGTTAATTCGATCGTTCGTTCGTCTACTCTCGAGACTCCCGTAAAGCGGTATATCGAGCGATCGGGAGTAGCTTTCGAAAGGACAGTATCCGAAGTCGCCCTTCTACGGAAGGAGAACGCCGAGTATAGAGAGCTATCCCGAGTACGTAAGGAGCGTAAAAAAGGGAAGCGCGTAGCTATTAAAGGGAAGTTTGTCTTTAATACGCAGGAAATCCTCGAAGTCGTCGAGAAAGCGGAAGCGGAGGCGTCGAAGGGAAAGGCGAAAAAGAGGTAGACTCTAAGAGCTATAAGTTCTGAAATCGGTAACGAGGAAGAGGAAGGTATCGAGGAGAATAGTTCCGAGAGCGAGAGCGATTGCATTATCGTAGTAAGTAGCAGATCAAGATCGAAATAGAGAGGCTAGAATTCTGTTCCGCTTCCCGTACTGTTCCGCTTCCCGTACAATGACGTTATGTGATCCCATCCCAATTCGCGCCATGTAAGAGCTAGGGCCAGGTGGTGTGGCAGTTATTTCACCAGCGCCCATGTATACTAAGATCACTTGCCGCGCCTAAGACTCACGATTGGCTTCGCAAAATCAACCCACCTCTACATGACGAGGGATACACTTTCGTCTCGTCGCAGCGTGGCAAAACTCATTTTGAACAAGGCATCAGAGGTTCCAGAGGCGAGATTCCTTCGCGGCACAGCACTTCCAGCCAGGCTGTACTGCGTGCGTACCTCTCGCTAGATACACAACACAACGCCGCAGCGCCTACGAAGCGCGCCACCAACATACAGACGCGGAAAAAAAGGCTGTGGTGTCAAAACGTGTCGTGCTTTGTCGGCGAATCGATTCCTTCGATGGCGAAATTGGGCCTGAGTGCTATGGCATAAGCCACCGATCGTTTGCCTCGTTGTCACTGGGCGTGATCTCTACATCATTTGATTACCTTTGAGGACATCCGCGTTTGCGAAATGCTGCTACCGCAACTCCCATCCCCATGGCTCCCAGCGCCGCACAGCAGGATCACTATCGAGTTCTCGGTGTGAGCCGGGATGCTTCCTCCGAAGTAATCAAGCAAGTCTACAGAAAACTGGCTTTACGGTTACACCCAGACCGCAACCACGGCCATGGCGCCAAGGAAGCCTTCCAGAAAGTACGTCCCAAGCTGTTTCCTCACCCGTATGGCATGACATGTGGGGGGCGATAGATAATCTTGATTTGACATTTTTCGTTTGGAAAAGATCGCGGAAGCCCATGAGACGCTGGCCGATGACTGCAAGCGGCGCGCATACGACGTCCGGTACCTCTCGAATGATGAAACAACAAAATCACCATCGCAAGGCTATCACAGCAGCAGCAGCACTTCCCAAGCGTCAGCATCTTCCCAGGGGAAAGAGTTGAGCGAAGCGGCGGAAATCGCTTCCCTCCAGAAGTCCAGGAGTGAACGTCTTGGCCGGTGGAGGATCAGCAGAGCCGCTTTCGAATCCACCATCTGCAGAATCAGAAAAGAGATGGAGTTGCTAGAGCGGGAGATCGGAATTCTGAAGAGCGTCGAAACCGCCGAAGCCGCGGTCGAAGCGTGGGAGCGGAGTTGGACGATGTGGCTGCTGTCGCCAGTGTACAAGAAACTCGCGCTTGGCGAAGACGACAGAGCACGTAATGACAGGGCAAGACAGGAGCGGAAAATGCAGAAGAACCTGAAAGAGCGGATTCTTGATGCGAAGAAGACTGCCCTGGACCGAGAGGAGAGTTCACTCCATAAGGCGAAGAGGGATTTCGAGACGGCGAATTCTGGAGATGATCGGAGACTAAGAGTGATAGCGGGCAGGATATCGGAGAGAAGGACCAGGGAGGCGCTGGCAGCCAGGGCGGCGGAGGAAGAGAGAGTTGAGAAATTGCGGAGGCAGCAGGCAGCACAGCAAAGGGAGCTCGAGAGGCGGCAGCGAGAGATCATCGAACAAGAAGAGCTCAGACGACATCACGAACGATTCGCACATACCGCTTTCCCCGAGTATGGCCGCCGCCAGACTCACACATCAATATGTCGACACGAAGGCTGGTGGCCCAAGGCTCAGGGCCGTCGGGCTTGCCCCAAGTGCGGTGATATCTGGACGTATTTGTTGGAGTGTCCTTCCTGTCAAACGAGGGCATGTCCTAAATGCCAGCACGGGATGCGGTCGAGGAACTGGTCCTCAGACTTCAACTGTGGGCCTGATGTTGAATTTTGGTAAATGGGTTTGCATGTTTTTGCGTAGATAGATATATATACCGATCGAAGGTTTCGCGAGACTCTATACACGTCAGCGGTACCGAAGTCTAAGCCTAACATTCTACTCAGACGAATAGCTTCTCTCCATGATACCTGGTCTTGCGCTCATACGCCGACTCCCCAGCAGCGGCGGCAACACTACTCTCCCCCTTTCGCTCGGTGAAACCGTCGAAAGACTTGGCGTACGTCGCGACAGAGTGCGCAATCAAGCGAGTGTTGACCTCCCACGCAGTCACATTGACATTCCCCACATCGTCGCAAAGCTGATGGTAGCAGGGATCATAACTTGGGAGAGGTTTTGTTCCGCGACAATCGACGCGCTAAGAGGCGGCTGTTCAAGAATTGAAGAGGCTGTCAAAGCGCTCGCTTGCCGATCTCCGAACGTATAGCCAGCCGTGCTGGTTAGCCTTGTTTATTAACAATGCATCATAACAAACGCTTTTTATAGATCTACTTTCTTGCATTTCATACATGAATATTACGGATAAGCATGTCATATCATGAGCATCTTACTACTGGTCTAGCTAGCCTCTGGAACTGTACCGCCGACGAGGCTGCCGAACGTATCGCTCCGAAGCGGAAAAGACTCTCTTGCGAATCTGTTCGCGACGTCCCCTGGACGGCGACGCGATGCAACCGCCTCCTCCGGACGATAACATCAAGAATCAACCTACTGCGGAAACAGTCCAAGTTGGGTACCGTCGGCCCTTGCCTTCGAGATGCTGAAACAAAAACGCGACAAAGACCGGAGCAAGGCGCGTTCGACAAATCGCCTTCTCCGGGTGGCAAGCACCGCAACCAAGCGAACGATCCTGCATGGCTACCTGGCACGACATGGAAGGCGACCGCGAGAATGTACGGTGGCAAGTCAAAGCCGCAAGCGAGGCCCGCACCTCACAGGACCGACTCCGGCTTTTCCACGCCTTTCGTCAAACGACTCCTTGAGAATGAAGCGTCCTCGACTCGGGAACAGTCCATCGACACGGCCGGACCCAACGGCGCCAAACGTCCACTTGCGAAGATGCGACACTTGCCCGTCCAGCTTCCCTCCAGCAACGAGGAAGCGCAGCGAAATCTCATTGCGGCATTTAGCAGTCTACTAACGGCAACGACCTTGTCGGTCGAGCCGGATAGGACAGGTGCTCGCTCGCTCATGGGTGCTTGCTTGAGCCGCGTGTCCCAATACATCGATCTGGAGGCAAAAGATACTCACGAAAGGAATATTGACACCGAGGACATTGTGTCCAGCATTTATACCGACCTTGAAAGCCTCGGCACCAACAGCGATGGCGGATGGTCAGGATTGCGCGCAGTCGTGCGCGCGCACTGCATCCATCTTGTCTGCACAGCAATCGAAGATGGGCTAATACACGATGCTCGGATCTCAGAACTGGTCACCGCCTGCAGCCATAACGGCGCACTATCTGAAGCGAACGCATTGATTCGAAGCTGGTTGAACCAACATCGATCACGAGCTTGCACCAGATTAGATGAGTCAAATTTCGCTATTACAAAGCTCAGTGAGCTCCGAACATTGCACGATGCCTCAGACTTGTACCTCCGACATCGTACTGAGCTCATCGACTTGAATGCAGTGTGGGTTGCCGACGTGTTGCGCCCTGGCTGCACTTCCCTCAAAGACATGATCAAGGCTCTGGTGCGTGGGCCTGGACAGGATGTCGCTTTTGCTTTTCTGGAAGCTGCTGTGATGAAGGACTGCGAGACGTCCAACACCACATGTCTGCCAGTTTTCACACGCCTCGCTGGACTGTTCGCATCAATCGCTCTCGCGCGGACTGGAGCTCGGACAGAGTCGACAAGCGATCTGGGCCTACCAGCTGTTGTTCACCGACTCGCTATCCGTGTCACGCAACACAACTCAATGAAGCGGGAGCTCGGAACGCAGTACCGTGACCCGACAGAAGCAACAACCCGAACCAAGGGCATCCATCCTTTCATTATGGCAGACACGCTGCTACAGCTGGCGAAGCTACCACAAGCGCCTTCAATCGTATTCACACCTACGAACAAATTGATATCAGCCATTGCCGAGCACCAGCAGACTTTCGTCAAGTTCGCCTGCAACGTGGCCCACCACGTCTCTCGATTCAGCGAAGCAGACGAGATCGAATCGCTTCTCCTCACAACATCGGGGGTTCTCAATCCACCACCCGAATGCAGCAACGACAACCGCGATCTTCTCGCCAGGTTGGGCTTCGAGATCGCATTTGCCTTTAGCGAACAGACCGGGGTTGAGATCGACCAGCGCTTCGCCGACACCACAGCCACCAAGAACAAAAAGAACGATCCTCGAAACGACCTTGCGCAAACCCCACGACGCCGCGTCCAGGTCTCGGGGTTCAGATGGGAAGAGGGACTCTGCGAATGGGTCGCCGCGACGCCTCTTCCCCTGAACCGTGCTGTACCAACGAAATCGAGCGAGCAAGACAACAATGCACCAAAAATCGCGGAGCCGCCCAGACCCAAGCAAGACGACCTGCACCAAACTCCCAAGAAACCCCCGACCCTCGTCCTCCCATCCTCCCCAGACATCATCACCACAGCAAGCGAGCAACGAGAACCACTTGAACCAATAAAGCAACTACCCATCACTCACCCCATGACCACAGCACAAGCAACCCGCCCAAACCCCAGAAACCGCCAACAACCCCCTCCCAAACAAGTGCGCTTCAGCCGCAGCAGCAGCAGCGACAGCGACAGCAGCGCCTCAAAAGACAGCGACATCGAACCAAGCGACCGCCGACCCACCCGCCTCCTCAAACCCGTCGTCCCGAAACAAGTCCACCTCAAAGTCGAGCGGGCGAAGAAAAGAAGAGCCGCGTTGCTGCTCGCTCAGAATACGGCTACTGTTGCTGCCACGGCTCCCTCGGAACACGCATATGCAGCACCTAACAACACACAGACACTGCCGCACAACAGAAAGTCGAAACAGTCTCGTGATCATGCGGACAACGATACGCAGGGTAGTAGTAGTAGTGGCCGTAGCAGGAACGAAAAAAGATCCGGCGAAGAACATCGAGTCGTGTCGGCGGATGAGGACGAGTTAGGTTTACTGACGCCAGCGCGGAAGAGGAGGAGGAGAAGCAGTACGCGTATTGGCGCGAGGGAGTCATTTCATTCCCTCGGCGGGAAGGGGAAGAGACGCTTATCATCTTCTGCCGGTGCTGCAAAGGTTCCTATGCGGGAGGCACACGATGAGATGAGCGATGATGAGCTGGGGTAGTGAAACTGTGGGCCCGTAAAGGCTTGAGTGATGGAAGACTCGATTCATATATACATGTGTTTCTACAAAACATTGTCCTAAAAAAAAAGTGCCACGCGTTGGGCTGGGCTTCAAAATAAAGATGCTCTTCTTATTGTTGCTTTTCAGCCAAACCGACGCCTGTCTGGACAACAGCAGCGCCTCCACAGCCGGATCGCTCGGTCGTCCTGCACGTTGTATGGGTGGGCAGAAATCCTCCCGAGTTTTGCTGCTCTTACTAGGTATTTCCTCAACCATCTCTCAAGCCGCGAGCCGAGCCCACGCGCCAGAATATCCTCTGCCCTGCCATCCACGTCCCAAACAATCCCCAAGCTCTTTCCACTTCCTATCATTCCAAGCCCCTAAAACTTGCCCCCACCCAAGATATCCGCCATATTAACCTCGCCCGACCCCCTCG
>Ga0265797_10004156_pt1 | contig 22412 bp, 21 predicted proteins | sample P2T30metagenome_FD_192433 | JGI IMG/M metagenome (GOLD analysis project Ga0265797, IMG submission 192433) | Plant litter microbial communities from East Loma Ridge, Irvine, California - P2 T30 | ecosystem: Environmental > Terrestrial > Plant litter > Unclassified | place: USA: California... | reverse complement strand
ATCGGAGAGCTGGCTGAAGATGAAGGAGTAAACACTGGGCACGACGTGCCAGTCGTCGAGATACTGGTAATGGTTGTGGTCGCGGTATTGGTCACAGTCTGTGATATATGATCAGCCTGCACATTGTCTCATTCAGCAAATGACTTACAGTTCCGAGATAGGTGACTATAGCTGTAGTGATGTTCGCACACTCACATGCGGATGAGTATGCTTGTGAATTACAGTCTTGTGTGGCGTAGGAAGGCTGAGAACCAAAGACCGTCGTTGTAGACCAATCAGTGGGCTGAACTTGTCGAATCCATAGTTTGTTCTCTTCCGACGAAGTTGGGAGCGCTATGAGACTCGTAGCGGTGGGTGTCAATGTCGGAGAGCACGGTGTCGTCGTGGTAGAGGTTGTTCGAGTAATGACCGTAAGGGTGGTGCTTTATCTAATTGTCAGAGAATTCATGTAGCTTTTGTGGGCTACAAACATCGGGTTCCAGATGACGCTTGTAGTGAGGAAGTCTTGACAGTCCTGTCCAGCTTGAATCATACGAGGTAATCCGCCGTCACGCCAGACTGCGCGATAACAGTTATCCTCGAAGCACGCTTGCCTAGTGTCGAGAACTGCCGCTAAGACTACAGAAAGGCTGGTTAACGTAGCAAAAGTAGAGAACTTCATTTTGACTTTGCAACAAGTGTAGGTCGTTCTGGGTTGATGAGCACACCTATCATTCAAGGGGCTAGAGCAGCCTTTATAAGTCGCTCTCGTCATCGAAGGGACTAGTTACAAAGATGCTGAGCCCAAGGCTCCGCTATCCATTGTCATGTCGTTTCTTGCCCTCGCTACGGCAAAGGGAGTAGTATCGGTGGCGCCTGTGTAAAACATGACAGTGAACATCATGCTCACGCGAAGGTTCCTGGCTTAGCAACTAGGGTACTGTCAGTGTCTCAAACAGGCGTTTTAGTGTACATGAGGTCGTAGTCGTTGCGACATCAACGATATGTCAGTAGTAGTAGGTCATGTGGGGACAAGCGATGGGTACTGCAATGTTCTGCCTCGCCCAATATGTCCTATCTTGCAGTAATGTTTAACCCTCCTGACCTTGGTTGTATATAAACTTGCTGGAAATGAAGTAGTATGCTGGCACAGCAGATCGCCATTGATTCGCATTTCTAGTGGCTAGATAGCGATCCGGTCCTTTACTCGACGATCAGCGTCCGTAGCTTACGCAGGTACGATACTGTCAAGGAGCGGTTCCATGACAGGCTAGAGAGAGCTCAGCCACTCTAAGTGATCCTCAAACCTCGTCCTAAAAGCCCGTTCTATAGTATATGTCTCAACACTTGTGGTGGCCGAAACTCCTGAGCAGCGACACGAGCAGTGAGACTGTGGAGTACCTTACATGACCGTAGCTTCTCAACTAAGCTTTTGTCCTTTGTCGTAATACGAAGCTTTATGTAAACGCTACGGGCCTTAGTCTGAAGGAGTGCATTTCCTCAAAATGGGCCTTGTAAGTAGTCACCAGTATTTGGCATTGATCCGCATGAAATTTTCCCAGTCATCTTCCTCACGTATCCTCAAGTATTGCAGAATCTGCGAAATCCGCGTAGTGGAGAGTCGATGTCTGATGACGGGCGTTTTCACTAGGATGGACCGTGTCGTACTAGCTGTCTAGCCGTCTGCATTTAACACCTAAATTGCAGGCTTTACGCCACCAACTTGCAGGTGCGACAAGCTTACGCAATTGTGGAACATGTCCGTTTACCGAGACAGAATGAGACCATTGGTGGTGTGAGGGATAACAAGAATGTGAAGTTGGTATTCGTCTTTTCGATTGCGTATTCCTGGTGTTCCACATTCCTGACCTCTTCTTTCCTTAGCATGATTCGCTTCTCTTGCTCAAAAGATGGTTCTCGATGCACACATGTCAACTGTGGCAGGAGAATAACTACAGGTCGATTACATCGGCCATCTAATACATTACCGGTTTGTCTTAAGAGAAAGTCCTTAAATTGAGCTTCAGGCTGGCGGAAGGAAGTTGGCATAGAGCATTCCCTGAACCAAGCAATATATGATACCACCTTGAACATACCATCTTGTCTTCCGCGATTCTTTTTCTGTACGAGTTGTGCTTTGTGAGTCTGCCAACCACGTAGCCACAACAAGATACCACATCGGATAACCGGAAGCGATTCGGTTTACAATCTGGACATGGAAACTGGTAACGGCCGTTACAGCCAGTATTAGCTGTGGTAGGGCTAATTCCGGCAGCTTGCATATCGCGGAGATCCCATCCTTGGGTTTGGTTGTTCCACTAGTCCGGGGTACGGAGCGCCCATGTAACGGGTGCTGGACGCCGCTGCGGAGAATGGTAACACTCGATGTAAGAAGCAGCCATAAAACAGGGGCCGCTAGTAAAAACAGGGGCAGGTTTGATAGAGTCCAGTAGCGGAAGAGTCCTACGTTCCTGGAAGAGGTCAGACTAGGAACATGCTGTGTGGGGATTACTCACCAATAGTAGCTCTGTACCCACGAGTAAATGCTTGGGAAGCTCTTGTCACACCATGGCCTGGTTCCAGAGCCTTGCTCTCGGTCACAGAATTCCGTATATGCTAGAACCTGCGGCCCAATGAATGCCAACGCTATAAGACTGCCAGCCACACATGTGACGGTAATCCTTCGCAACTCACGCATACTTAACTGCGCAGATAGAACGAAAGGCATGTACCTTGCAACATCGTATAAGAGAATGACGCCACTCAGTAGGCCATTACTCCGCATGAGTGTTGCTGCAGCAAAACAAAGGCCAGAGCCAAGTTTCTGGAGATCCTCTTGGATTGAAGACATTCCAGTTCCAACTGAAGCCCGAGATTGAGCGTACAAGAGCATGCCCGCAAAATTCAGCAGTGAAAACATGGCTTCCGCATATGGTGCACACATGAACAGAGATGCTGGCGTCAGAATATGCAAGACAGCGGCGATGAATGGGATGATCCGTCGCCGTTGTGGTTCCAGGACCAAGGTCAAAAGGCGATACAGCACTAGCACAGAGAGAAGGTGGCAGACGCTAGAAAGCATGATTCCGGCCAGGACATAGTAGTGCAGGGAGGTCTGTGTATTGCCAGCCATGACTAGGAGATATCAGTGCCGAGCCAAAGAACTGGGCCACCGTTGCTCACATTGACCGGTTAGTCTCAGAAGATACGAATACGCCCCGCTGAAGGCCCACGCTTGCTCGTGGACCAGGCCCCGCTCAGCTGCTTTCACAAAGTACAGTGCATCCCAACGAAGTAGGTTGAGAGCGAGACGCTCATGTCGAGCGAAAAGGGTGAATTCATGGTGCCGTCGATAGTACGTGTCGAACAATATGAGCGCGGAGGTGTCATAGCCAGGACCTGGACAGAACGCTGCAAGCAAGAGAAGCAATGCTTTCCACAGACAGAAGATGGTGATCAGTTGCGTGATCCGTCCCTTGCCACTAAGGCCAAACGTGTTCATTGTCATGGAATTGAGGTTGTCGTGGTTGATGGTCGAAAGCCAAGTGCCACGCTCCGATTGGGCCAGCACTAGCGCCGGCGAAACCTTGTTCCACACCCGCACGCACTCGCCTATCTGGATTTCGGTCGCGACAACTTTTGCGCCCGCTTTCGAACGTTTCGTCAAGTCCATCGTCGCCAATCTCACCCTTCGTCGACCGCCGCCAACACACCAGGTAAGCGCATATCTTCGCCATGAATGCTCGGTAGCATATCAATCGCATGTCTCTTTACGAGCATGTTGCATACAAATGATGGCTAGAGTGCAGAGCGGCTGAAAAGCCCTCTCGCTCTTACGAGATTCAGACCTATAGTGAATGAACATTCGCTAATGGTTTCTGTTCTCTATGACAGCCTCGACAATGCCTCCCAAAGGATCCGGAAAGAAGCCTGCGGCTTTCCCCCAGGCCACCTCTAAGGCCTCTGCCGCCAAGAAGCAAAAGGTCTGCCCATTCCACAAGATTTTGCACGCAAGCGCTAACAAGCAGCAGAACCCTCTCATCGAGAAGCGTCCTCGCAACTATGGCATCGGTCAGGACATCCAGCCCCAGCGCAACGTCGGCCGCATGGTCCGATGGCCGTAAGCAATCCCCAACCCAACCGTGCTCTGCAGATACTGACAACGCGTAGCGCTTACGTCCGCCTTCAGCGCCAGAAGAAGATCCTCAACATGCGCTTGAAGGTCCCACCGGCGATTGCTCAGTTCCAGCACGTTGCCGACCGTAACCTCGCCACCCAGGCTTTCAAGATCCTCAACAAGTACCGTCCCGAGACCAAGGCCGAGAAGAAGGAGCGTCTCACCAAGGAGGCTACCGCCGTCTCTGAGGGCAAGAAGAAGGAGGATGTCAGCAAGAAGCCCTACGTCGCCAAGTACGGTCTCAACCACGTTGTTGGCCTCATCGAGAACAAGAAGGCTTCCCTCGTCCTGATCGCCAACGACGTCGACCCCATCGAGCTCGTTGTCTACCTCCCTGCTCTCTGCAGGAAGATGGGTAAGTGCTAGGAATGCGCAAACTTCATATGGCACATCAACTGACATTCATTAGGTGTCCCTTACGTCATTGTCAAGGGCAAGGCCCGTCTCGGTACGGTCGTCCACCAGAAGACCGCCGCTGTTCTCGCCCTCACCGAGGTCCGCTCCGAGGACAAGAACGAGCTCCAGAAGCTCGTCACCGCTGTCAACGACGGCTACCTCGAGTCACACCACAAGGACGCTGCCCGTCACTGGGGAGGTGGTATCATGGGTGCCAAGGCCAACGCCCGCATGGAGAAGCGCAGGAAGGCTGTTGAGAGCGCTATCAAGATCTAAGCAGGTCCTGAGGTGCTTTGAATATTTCATGATGACTTTACGGCGTGTCTCTTACCTCTGCATATAGTCGGTTCACAATACCAACGGAGTTTAGGAGGGTTAAAAGCGGTCGGCAAACGACTGCATTGACTGGAATCAATCACGATAACGCACGCCATTCGCATATTTTGTTTGCTTGTGATGCTCGAATTCTTATGATACATCTTTCGTTTTTGTAGAATATGGTCGATTCTCTCGGCACCGCCTCCAGATGCATTCGCATGAGTCCAGGTATTCGAGGCCTGGTTCCAACTCCAGTGATGGATGCGACGACCCTTTCTAAAAGTTCTCGATCCTCGTGCCGATATTGCGCTCATCCGCTATTCGGACAAGATCTCCACCCACTACAACATCCGTGAGGCCCAGTCCAACGCTCTTGTATATCACATTACCCTTGACCAACCACTCAATCAGACTCTTGTGCGCCTTGTCCTCGCTCTCACGATGCTTCTCCTTCTCTTTACTACCGCCTTTGCTCGCCTTCTTCTTTTCGTTTTTGTTCATCTCGCATTCACCCAATTCCACACCACCCACATCCAGCCCCTCAGCCTCTATACCCTTGCCAGCCATACATTCTCTCCTTCTCCTCTCCGCATCCCGCTTCAACATGACCAGCTCGCCTATCTCGACGACTTGTTCCGGACCCAAACCTGCTTGCACAATCTCTCCAGCTTCCTTTAGGCATCTGTCCACGCTGTCCACCACTATCGCGCCTCCTTGTTGCGCATGTTTGTGGAAATGTCGATGGCCGTGCTCAGGTGCTACGTTTTGTTTGATTATATCTGAGTGGAGTTCTGTGCTGTGAGGGGAGAGGGAACCAATGGCTGCTATGTAGCGACCTTTCTTTCTGCCTTCGGGATTTGTGAGGATGGCTGCGGGGAACAGAGGTGTTGGAGATTGTGTGCACAGGAAAATGCAGCTTGAGGACCGTAGAGTGGCATGGAGGAGACGCGGATACTCGCCGTGTCCTGGGGTGAGTATCTGTATCTTGGGGCGAGGAAGATAACGATGTAGGTCTTGTTGCCCATCCTTCGCCCCTTCTCCTGCTGCTTTCCGATATGTTGGAACGTAGGATGGATCTGGGTTGAAGTTTGATGGCGGCGCTTCATGTGGGTTATATAGTCTCTCCAGTAGTTGGTGCACGCGCTCGAAGTCTCGGTTTATGATATTGAGGTGGTGGATGTCGTCGCCTCGGAGAAGGAGCGCGAGCCGTATGTGCCAGTAGGCTTGCTTTCCTGCTCCAAACACTACCACATCATGCACGTTTGCTCGCTTCTTAAAGAGCATTGTGCTTGCGAGGGCGGTGCGGAAAGCTGTCATCTCTGACGAGTTCAACAAAGCCCGAGGGTTACCAGAGCGGTCAAAGAGAGTTAGACTGGCATTTGATGGAGAAGTCTGGAATGCAGAAAGAGAGGTTGATCTCGATGCGGTGGTTGCCGAACTCTTGCTTGCTGGTGTTGACGAATGGGAGAGTGCGAGGGAGTCCATCGACGAAGTAACAGAGGCCGTATCTGAAGAACTCGACTCCAGTCGTGTTGTTATCTTGACACCAAGACCATCGTTGCTGCAAGGGTCTGTCAATACGATCATTCTGCGTTCGTAGCTCCCAGAAGCGACATACCTGCTTGCCGGCGTGACAGTCATTAATCCACCATCTTTGCTCTTCAAGCTTGTCCCTGCAGACTGGAAGCTTTCACAACACCCATTGTTGTCGTCTTCTTCGGTACTGGTAGAGTAGTGGTGCAGCGCATCCGCAAGATTCTGCTGCAGATCGAGAATGTCTTGCTTCGTGAGTTGCAGTAAAAGGGTACGCACGTCCGAATCGGAAAGCACGGTCAACGGCATTGTAGAGCGGTTGATATAGGAATTGCTGGGAAAAGAGTGTAATTTATTCGTGTCGTGCAGCAGTATATTCGTTGTTGGTGAAGTCGTCTAGATGTGATGTCAGCGCAGGTACGCTTAAGCTTCCCAAGTGGGGGAGGGGCAGTGCAGCTTTAAACAACAGGGGCGAAGTTCGGGTCGCGACTGAGTAAGCACATTAAGAAACAAAGTTCGTTGAGTAAGCAAGACTATCTAGAAGATGCTAATTCCGCTAGACGCCATGGATGCAGAGCCTCTTCATATCGCTCGTTGTCATAACCTGTCCGATCTATCTTATAATACATGCATGCTGTTTATGGTATCACCGAGCGTCGTTAATAGCGTCCAATTTTTGGATGGCAATTTGCCTAGCCGTCATCTATGCAAAGTAGCTCTTCCATAACACACCCTCAAGGTCCTCCAGTTGTTCTTGTTCAAAAGCCTGAGGTCACAGTTAGTACGGATCGTAGTTAGGTTGAGGATGAAAACTTACCTTGACATCAACGTGCCAAGTATCTTGGCGGGTCTTCTTGAAGTCTGCGAGGACAGTCTTGACACTCTTGCCAACCATGCCTGGGTCAGCTGCAGCCTTCCTAGCCAGGGTAGCCAGTACATCAGGCAACCAAGCTGGCGGAGGGCTCTGATATGGGAAGGCTTGAATAAGCGCACCGAGACCTAGCACAGCTGCGTGGCGTGTCAGGACAAGCTTGCCTTGCTCTGTTGTTGGAGTTCCTGGATTGCGCTTCTTTGGCAATGGATTCTTGTTGAGTTGCTTAGTGAACTTCTCCTTGAGCGTGGAGACTTGGCGGTCGCGGAATGCTATGGGTGAGCAACGGATCATGCCCGATAGAGTGGTGGCAGCACCCATGCGTACCTCGAGCTGAGTATCTGAGAGCATGGCAGAGACGCAGTCGAACATGCTCTGCTGCTGCTCCTCGCTCATGAGGAAGAGTCGGCGGAAGTAGATGACCTGAATGTTGATCAAGATCCTGAGACGCTGATGCCAACTTGTCGCATTGCGTCCAATGCGAATGAGAGCAGCGATGAATTCTGCATCCTCGCCTTGGCGATGTGGGATATTCGGCAGATGGCGGAAGACGTGATACGCCAGTGACTGGAGTTCGGGGTCTTCCTTGATGTCCATCATGTGTAGCAGTTGCTCCATGAATACATCGGGGAAGAACTTAACAAGCGACGTACACTCGTACGATGACAGCGTAGAGTCAAGCCAGAGGAGAACTGTCTTACCACCTGATGTGTATGACGAAGGTGTCTGCTGGCCTGCAGGACGCTCCTGGCGCCAAACCTCGAGGCGATCGAAGACTTCAGTGATGGTCTTGGAGAACTCATCTGTAGGTTGATACGGGCGGACACCAATCGAAGAAGCGTCTTTCTGGGCCTTGATAAGCGTGTCGACATCCTTGTATGATTCGTGGTAACGCGTCCTGAAGATGCTCGCGATGGTCTGACCCATGGCCTCTCGCACACCCTTATATGGATGGTCGAGATGCTTCATGAAATCCTCCAAGATCGGCTTCTCGAGACGGAAGTGCCAACCCGCGTCACAGATACATTGCGTAAGCAAATGTACCTTGGAGCTCTCTTTGAAAGCGGCGTTGGACTCCATATCAAGGCGGAAGCTCGCCAGCCAGTCGACCAACGGCCATCCTCGGCGTGGATCCTTCGATTGCAACACAACATGAAGGAATGTGGTCCAGTACCCAGAGTTTTCTGGCGTCAGACCGTCCTGGAAGATTCCACGCACAATGGGGAAAACGTACTCCCACACCGCTTCACGCTGATCTGCCTTGAGATCTGGTGCGCATGACAGTAGTGCGGCCATAATCTCAGCGGTGGCGCGGTGCTGATGCTTGTCGCTGCCGTCAGCGTATACGGATTGAGTGAGGTCCTTGATGTCTTCGAACGTCGCCTCTGTTAGGCCGCAGAAGACGAGGTCAAAGGAGTGAGTCAAAACCATCGCGCTTGACATACGGAACCTATCAGCGCTGTTATCGCGTGGCTCTTGCTTCATGAAGGCGAAGTAGTTGGAGAACCAAGATCGAGTTAGGTGCTTCGCAATCTTCTGACGGACGCCAGACTCGACCTCATCGTATGATAGCTGCGGTGCGTTGGGCTTGAATGCGGTCATACTCTTGTTCCATACAAGCCAGCCAGGATAATCAAAGTCGACATAGTACTTGGCTTCTGGCTGCGCAAATGACGCAAGATACTCCTCAGTCCAGTTCGGATCCTCTGGCCTGGTCGGCACCGAGATCTTATCTGGGAGCTCTTCTTCGCTAAGCAAGTACTTCTCGTAGTCGTGTCCCGTGATCGCACGGGTCTGGATGACCGAGTACAAACCGATAAGCGCACCAGCGTAGAGGCCTCGGAGACTGGGATGTTGATCGATGGATCCCTTCGCGACGAGGTCGATCATCTCGTCGGAAGCAATGCTGTCGTAACGCATTCCCAAGTTGACAATGATGGCAGCGGTCCTACTGACCTTCTTCCAGTGCTCAGTATTGGCGATATGTACAAGCTCCTTGGATAGCTCAGACTTCTTGCCCTCGATGCGAGCGCGCTTCTTCTTGATGTAGTCCCGACGCTTGGTGACCTTGGTGTGTACACTGTCGCCCTCGCTAGAGTCGATGGCGTATGCGATGGCCTCTACAACCTCCTTCGGCAGGATGACCATGCGCTCCATTGCTTTACCCATGTCCATAATCTGGAACGTGGCGTTGGTCGCAAGCTTCTGCACTGAAGGCTTATCGGCACCGGTGACCTCAATGAAAGCTTTGATGAGCTTGGGTGTGAAGCGCCAGTCGCGGCTGATAGTCTTCGCTAGGCTGCCAAAGAGAAGTGTAAACATGGCACCCTTGATACGAGGGTAGTCGCTTTCGGCCACAGCCTTGACAAAGGCATCTAGTAGAGGTGGGATGACAAGGGGCCTAGCGCCCAGCACGCACTTAACGGCTGATTCGTTGGCTGTCTGCGCCGTGCGTCGGATCTCTGTGTAGACTGAGATACTAGATTCAGCGAGATCAAGCAGCAAGATCATGTCGAGATCTGTCTTGGGTCGCGGATTAGCGTTGTGGCGTAGTCGCTGAAGATGATAGACGTTTGCGCGTCGAACCAGTAAAGGTCGTGGATACTGCTTTCGCAGTCCGCTGAACCTGAAAGGTCGCTCGTCATTCTCCAACAATCGGGATATTCTGTCAAGCACATGAGCAGACCGCTCAATGCCAACATCGATGAACCACGACCTGTAAGCATTGTACAGAGAATTGAAGCAGGGCACGTCATCGGGCTGCTTCTCAATCAAGAATTGATGCACGTTGTGCAGCATATGGCCAACCTGTCCGCGAAGGTCGTGGATGAGATTGTAGTTGTCATCGCCACGGCGCAGCGGGTAGCCAGCTTCGTACTGGAACGTAGGCTTGACCTCTTCATCTTCGGCTTCTCCAAGGCCAGCGTCGTCGTCGATGCCTTCTGTATCCATTGCATCTGCATCAGAGTCGTCATCCGACTCGGCGCCATCGGTGACTTGGTCATGACGGACGTCAAATAAGACTGAGATACCGGAAATGATCAGACGTAAGAGAACAAGGTTACGAGAGACTTCATCAGACCAATCTTTGCCGGTGCCTTCGCGTTTAATCGGTGAGTCTGGTTGCGTAAGGGCTTTGAGTGCCTTCATGGAGTTGTTGGCGTGAGTCTCGAAAAGCTTGACAGCGAAGTCAATCTCCTCGGAGCTCGGTTTGTGCCACTTGATGTTCAGCTTCTTAATATCAACCTGCCTACCCCACGACTCTGTTGACAAGCCCTGTTCAAGTTCGTTTTCCTCGTAGATGGAGTAATCGATGGTGTAGGTGCATGTAAGGTTAAGTAACAAGTGATGAATGAAGTTGGAAACATGTACAGTGGGTGTACCGCGGCACTTCTGCTGCATGTATTCTGCAATTTCAAAGAGCTCGTCCTTCCATTCAAGAACTGCGTCACCAACATGGACAACACACATGCTAAGAATGCAGAGGTTCCAGACAAGCGCACGATCGCGTGGGAGCACCTCGGCGCCTGTTGTTCGCGTCGATCCCGCGCCAATCTCATCGATTTCAGTCCGGATACCTGCCAAGAGATGGGGCAACAGACGCTTCAGAGCTTTCTCAGGGTTGATCTTGACAAGGCTGTTACAGATGAATGCAATTGCGTCTTTGGCTTGGTGAACAACATGGTTCGTGATGAAGTTCGCAATCTTGTCGAGCGCAATGTCGTAGAGCTCAGGAGAGAGGGCAGCAAGCAGTGGCGTAAAAGCAGCAGGTAGTTGGTTGACCACATACTCTTCAGGGGAACCGCTTCGGACCCTAGATGCATCTGGCAAATTCTCCAAAAGCGTAAAGACGCGACCAAGGAACGTAATTAGGAATTCGTTGAGCCCAGTCGTTGACGACCGCAGGATCATCGCCTCATCCTCGTCACTAAGCTCCTCGTCGTAATTGATCTCAATGTTTCCGTTGGCGCTCTCTAATCGTTCGACTTGTGAGGTGATCCACTCCAAAGCAAGCCCCGTGTTACCACCAGCGTCGTCCATAGGTGAGGTCGCTCCGTCTCGAGAGGCCTCGTCACCCGATGCCTTCTTGGCCTTTGTGAGATCCTGGAATGGGATAAGGTAGCACACACCCTGGACGTACTGCAAAGTATGTACCGTCTTTTCTAGGTCGTTGGCATCAATGCCAGGGAGCGCAAGCCCGAGCACAGAGGTAACGTGGCACCGGAAGCCCTTTGTCTTGGCCATAACCTTGGAGAGCATGTGCAACGCCCGTATAGACGAAATGGTGCGATGCACCTCAACGAGTCCTTGCATTGCGGGGTAGATGCGCTGTAATGCCCCTGGGAGAATCAAGTTGGGCTCAAGGTGTGCCAAGCTCTGTAGAGTAGACAAGGCGTATTGCACGGCTTTGTCGCTCTTGGAGAAGATGCCCATGAATGTGACTTCCCGTAAGCAGAGTACGAAGCGCCTCTTGACTGCATCGTTCAGCTTCCTCTCCTCCGGCACGTCCATCTCACCACTGTGCTCTCGATTCCACCGCAGCACAAAGATATCGGCCAGGTAGTATACGAACTGTGCCAGAGGTCTAGTCCAACTACCCGAATTGGATGGATGGAAGAAAGTCTCCACAGCCTGGATCAGCCCTTCAAGCTTGGTAAGAATGGAGTCAGGTTGCTCTGCGCAAGCGGGAGATAGCGACATGGCAATGATGCGGGCAATGTGGTGAGTCGATGGATGCTTCCGTGGGTCACGGTCAAGCATCACAGCTAGGCCTGCACCAAGATCGACCGTACTGCTATACGGCGACGTCGCCTGCCCAACTGGAATTTCTAGCAGCCGCAGGATGGCCGTGAAGATTTGAGACGACTGCTCGCCGGTAAATACTCCATACTGTGAGAAGGGTACATGCGCCGCACTCAGGTTGTCTCTAGATAATCTTGACAGTGTATCGATGTAGTGTGCGTCAAAGAGTCGCGACCGGTTGACGAGCGACCACAGATGGAAGAAGGTCGGGAGGTATTCTTGAGGCAGCAGTTGCTTCATATCTTCGGGCGCGGGATGGGTGGGGAAAAGCAAGTTCAGCAGGCCCACAACCACGAACGCGTTCTCGCTGAAGGACGTGCTGAAGAAGGGCAGAAGCTCTTCCATTATGGCCGGTATCTCCTTGGGATCAAAGTACGACTGCGCAAAGGTGCACATCTTGGTCAAGGTACGGATGTTGCGCTTCACGTTGGGCGGGTGTGAGCCTCCGGATTCTGAAGGCAGGACGAACATCTTCAGCTCTCTATACAACGGTCGCCAGTCGAGTATGAGGTCTTTGCCGGGTCGCAGGTAATGTTTACGCCTGTCCATGTGTCAGTCCCCACCTGTCATCCAAAGTCTAATGCTGGTGCCACTTACTTGGTCAAGACCATGAACATGCTCGCAAATCGCTCCGCCACGAGGTAATCCAGCCCCGGAGCCAACGCCAGCTCGTAGTAGAGCTTCACCAACTTCACGCGCGTGCTCCGGGGGAGATCGAACTTGAGCGACAGCCAGCCTCGAATCTCGCGTGTCCAGTGTACAGCGCCCGGCGCAAAGTCTCCAGCTGAGACGGCAATGTAGAGGTGCTTCAGACATGTGTTCAGGCTCTCTTCGCGATCGCTCTGGTCTTCTGTCTGGTATGGGAGGTATTCGAAGTAGGGAAATGTTCGCGGACGGCGCCTCTCATCTTCACCATTGACGCCGCCGTTCGGCTGCCGCCAGTCACTACCCGGTGAGGTGGCACGAGAGGTATCGGGGCCGGAACCAGTGTCGAGGGCGCTCATGAGCTGTGATATTCGTTCGCTGACCGCCATGGTGGTGGTTGTTGGTGGTGGTGGTTGACGTAGTGGGTGGGGGTTGTGAGGCGTGTGCCTAGGGCGCAGTGGGGGAGGATAATTGTAAATGCGCAGTCATTAATGTACAGCTACCAATTCACAGTCGCGGGCAGACAATGCGGGTGGACTGCGAGACAAACAGTCAGCATGTGGTTGAGTGAACAGTGGCAGCTACAGGCTGTGCACTATAGAGTAATCACCGCACGTGGGTAGGAGTGGACTCGTGTGCGCGCTACTTACTCTACAAATGCGCAGTGTATAAAGCTTCCAGTTGTTGGGCGTGAATGCAGGTGGAGATGTAGTCGGGTGCAATGGTTGTCGGAGAGCGTGGTTCATGTGGGTATCCGGCGCCTCGTCCTGATGACATCTAGCTGGGAGCTCTAACCCTGCAACCTTAGGCGAATGAGCGGCGGCAGCAACCTCAAGATCGTGGATCGTGGGGTCGAGTATCGCAGTCGCAGTCCAACTTGCACGGAACGGATAATCCGCCTGATTAAGCTCCAGAGACCCGTACGCGCTGCTGGGAGGGCAAGGTGTGAGGTGATTCATCACATTCGGACGAAACGCGCTATTATACCGTCGGACTTCCGCCAGGCACTCGAAGACGCGCAATACACAGAAGGCGACTACGCAGTAAGCTACACGTTTCCATCACCTTCTGACCTGTTTATTTTGCCTCTTGTCTGCCCTGTCCCTAGTTGCAGGGCTACATTCGTCCTCCATTCCTCTACCCACGCTTTCATCTCCTTGCATATTCGTCCCGATGCAAGGCTGGTTGCACGACACGCGACACGTCTGTTGCCTCGTACAGGGATCGCCTCTTGTGTTCTTTGATCCTGCAACACAGCATGTCGGCTGAAAGAATTAAATGTTTTCGCATCTGTATGCTGTTTTTGACTAACTGAACTCCTCCAGCGAAGGATGGGTTCCTACTACGACGTAGACGCAATCCTTACCGACGCTCAAAAGGTACCATGTACTTTCGAGCTTACCGTTCCTGGCCTCGGCTATCTCGAGGGTAACATGAGCGGCGACATGAAGCAGGGTTCCAAAGTCGAGCTTCCACTATGGCTGGGCGAGATGCTTGCGTTGAGGTAAATAACCATGTTCATGATATGCACATTCCATGTTTACAATATCTACAGTCAAAGTCTAAATACATCTTCTCTTGTAACCATCGACCCTCCATCCGCCCTATCTCCGCGCGTTCTGAACGCCCTCAAAGCTGACCCAAGAACCGTCGATTTACGAGCTCTCGCCCCACACTTCTACAATCTTGGCGCACGAATCCTGGAACTGTTTGAGGAGGAAGAAATGATCGAGGTGCTAAGTGATGTGAGTTCTGTTCTAGATTAATGCAACGGCGCCATGCTAACCCGCATAGACGTTCAAGGCCAGGGCGGCTCTCATAGCCGATCAAGCCCATAACCCACGAGGTGCATTAGGCGAAGGCGCCGACTTCATGCGAGGCCTGGATGAGAACGAGCGGCAATGTAAGTGCTGGCCCAGTTTCGCCATACAACTGCTAACAACCGTCAAGTGTTTCGTGCAGCACACGATAGCGCAAAGGGCGTACGGACGTGGATGGCAGATCTGAAGAAGAAATGAAGATAGTCGCAGAATTGCACAGATAACAGCTGCCAGATGGCTGGCCAGGAGAGGTGGAAGCATCGACTCGCAGGACCTTTGGAAAATCAGAATCGAGGACTGCACGACGTAATGATGGTTGACAAAAGCGCATGAGAAGAAGCACAACAACATCAAAAGACGATTGTGACGGGTAGTTGTGAGGCAAGCAGCTGTTCGAGCCTACCTTCGAGTACGATACAATACCTCAAAGCAACTAGCCAGCGAATTGAAGATTTGTACGGTTTTCCATATTTACCGCATTGCCGCACCGAGATTACTGTTTTGCAATAGTATAGCCAACTGCTCGGGCGGGTAGCCCAAAAAGACAGGCCCATTGAACACCATCTGCGGTACCAACTTCGGACCTTCGGGCTCTCTGGGCTGTTGCGGTTCTGGGGTGGGGGGTTGTGGCGGGCGTTCTGTAGGTGGTACGTGTGTTGTTGGAGCTCGAGGCTGCGCCTGTGGCGGTAAACCAAAGTGTGATACTTCAGGCTGTTGCGGTGTTTGTCCCATCATCGCACGGTGATCGATAGGGCATTTGCCAGTCTTTTGAGGTGTCTCGCCAATCGGACGACCAGTGTCGAGTGGCAGTTGTGGCGATGCTGTTGGTACAGAGCCCACCGAGGATGAGCTCTCAGCGTTGGTGTACTTTGCAGGTATCGAGATGCCCCAGGGCCGACTTGGTGATTCGCCAACCCTGACTTCTTTTAGCGGCCGGTCCCGATCAAAGTGTGCGGTCCTTGTCTCGTCTAATGCATGCTCCTCTGACTCTTCCTCAGGTGGTGGAGTGCCATCGTTGAGACTTGCCGAAACAGCTGAGGCCCAGTTTTGCACCTTGGTATCAGCCTTCGCGTTGGTATCTAGGTGAAGCTCTGCCTCCGGCTCTTCTTCGATAGCATCATCAGGATCTTCAGGAAGCCACACTTGGTGCTTCTGCCCTAAGCCCTGGATCATGTTGACCAGATTTCCATACTTGCGATCGAGCTGCTCTATACTCTCTTGGTTACTCTGGAAGCGCGTGATGCAGACCTCATGGCTTCTCGGCAGCTCATGTTTGTGTTTCTCAAAGTATTTAGCCACCTCCTCGGGGTTATGTTGGTCGAGGAATCGGATGGGGCACACGGCAGCAGAGCCTGACGCCGCTACTGACGCGGTGGCCGATGCAGGATTATTGCTGCATATTTCAGCACGGATAGGGTCGGTGAACGAGGGACGTTTTGATCTTCGACCGCGTACGCTTAATCGGGACGTCGAGCTACGTGGAGTGGCAAGCGGGCTGCCTCTGCCACTACCGGATGCGAAGGGACAGGCGAGTTTACTAGGAGTTCCAGCAACAGTGAAGTCTTTCTCTATAGGTGACGTGGCTCTATTGGTCTGTATCTCAGGTAACGGGGCGGGTTTGTCTGCGGACGGACCACTCCATATTTTTACACTGCTATTATTCTCAGACGCATGCAGCTTGACAGCAGCCTCCTCGGCCTTCTGGATGACCAGTGCTCGGCTCTTGCGCTCTACATCATCGCTATTTGCCAACTGCTCCACCAAATTCAAATGTATCCGAGGTTGTTCGTCTCCAACGCGCTCAAGGTCTTGCAGGAAAGTAAGGTGGTCTTGCGACAACGTATTGGGAGTGAAGCGTTTCAAAAGATCAAGATACTGTTCATCGTCAGCTGTGTCCGTAGAGGTAATTGTGTGCTGAGATGTAAGGCGGTTGTCCGGTTCAGTACATGATAATAAAAGGTTGTCTGTCAATGCCGCTGTGCAGCTGCAGGTCTAGAGCTAAAATGTATCATCATAGGAGAGGGAGGTTTGCGAAAAGTCGCCACGTACCTGTTGCTTTGCCCACGAGAGCTTGCTTTCCAGCTGTTTTTGCTGGTCGAATAAAACCTGGTATTCTCCACTAAGCGCGGCAAAGCCTTCAACGAGCTGCTCAGCGAGCTCTGTCACAGTGTTCTGAGCCTCTTCAGCCATGGCAAGGTTAGTAAAGTGATGCGTGTAATGCTACTGCAGGGCAGAAGAGCGCAGCAATGATGACGCGGCAAGTGAGGCTCGCAGTCGGGAAAGAAGAAAGAAGAACGGAAGCTCGGCAAAGACTATAGCTTCGGAAGCGACGGTTAGTCCGCGCCACGCTTAGTCACACCTCACCAGCCACTCACCGCTGCAGGAGCCACCCGATGCTCCATTGCTTGGGAGTCGCGTCACGGCTCGCTGCGCCTTGAATACGTTACGTAGCATCTTACCACTGGCATCAATTCTTATACACCATGATACCCTGACTGTTGTTCCACAATTGCATCGAATCGCTCCCCTCGTTAACGTAGAAAAGCACGTTGCACTCCCCTCGATATTTCGAAGCTCCTACCCTACAGACCCAAGCCAAGCACCTCAACAATATTCACCATGGGCTCCCTCCACGATTCCCGTATACACAAGTGGTTTGCGACGTCGCCGCCCGTTGCATGGACAGTCAGGCAGCTACGAGAGCTTCTTATTGGGTCGCTGAAGCAAGGCCCCATTCCGCAACATGTTGCGTTCGTCATGGACGGTAACAGGCGATTTGCGCGAAACCACCATATTGAGACAGTCGAAGGACACAATCTCGGGTTTGAGTCGTTAGCAAGAGTATGGGTGACTGGCATTCAGGTGTCGCAATATTATGCTAACATCGCTACCAGATCCTCGAAGTCTGCTACAAAACTGGCGTCAAGGTTGTCACCATCTATGCATTCAGCATAGAGAACTTCAAGCGCTCGAAGCATGAAGTTGATGCGCTCATGTCCATGGCAAAGGTGAAGCTGCAACAACTGGCTGAGCACGGAGCTCTGCTGGATCGCTATGGTGCATCCGTCCGAGTGCTGGGGCAGCGCGAGCTCATCAGCCCAGACGTACTGGTGGCTGTGGACAAGGCTGTTGCCATGACAGCACACAATAAGAAGTGCGTTAACTTTCGATCCATGAAGAGTATTGCTGACCATGACCAGAGCTGTGCTCAACGTCTGTTTCCCCTACACGTCACGGCACGAAATCACGACTGCGGTCATGAAGACTGTCGAGACGTACAGCACGCCGATACACAACCTGCCTACCCCCTCTAAGCGAACCTTCTCCGAATCGCACATAACCCAGACTATTCGCAAGCAAATGTTGGAGGAGGATACGGAAGGTATAGCGGAACAGTCTGATTCGCGGCCGGCGTCGCCCTCGTCCAAGGAAGCGACTGCGGCTGACGATGGGCGTTCCTCGTCAACTTCGACCGCCATCAACTCGCCTGAGAAGGATGACTTGCATAATGGGCCGACATTTCTGGATCCAGAGTCAATTAGTGCTCAAACTTTGAACGACAACATGATGACGGCTGACGCCCCGCCCCTCGACCTGCTTGTTCGTACGTCTGGCGTTGAGCGGCTGAGCGACTTCATGCTCTGGCAAGCACACGAGAACACTTCTATCGTGTTTCTCAAGTGTCTGTGGCCCGAGTTCGATCTGTGGCAGTTTTTGCCTGTGCTTGTAGAATGGCAGTGGCAGCAGAAGAAGCTGCAGGAGGAGCAGCAGCGGACTCGTGGGCGACCCAAGTCAGACTGAGCGCATCCAGTGCAGCATATGGCGCAAAGCCCTCGCAAGCCATACAACGAGGCAGATCTGAACTTGAGCGAGCATCAAAGATACCCAAGACAAAGCATTCTATTCGTCAACCACTATTCTTTCCACAGCAAACCATATCTTGTAATACATGTCGATCTCGCACTATCGTGGCACGTGTGCATATGCGCAGCTAATGGCCCGCCCATGTCTTGACCGTTTGTGGTTTGCGACCGAACATGCGACACCGCGGACATGCACTAGCTCGTTCTTAGCGCACCGAAGAGCTTCAAACGTCATCTCACCCCCGGAATAACAACCGCTGCTAGGGAGCTCCAGCCGGGATGTGAGCTGAACATGACTTATAATCCGCGCGTTCCGCAGCACCGGGCGGCCATGGCAGCTGTCGTCAGATCCAGAGCATGTAACCTGATCGTGCTTATCGCCCAGTGACACAGCTTACGCACAGGTACCACTTGTTTGGGCCCGGCTACCGACTTCTGAGATAGACTACTTCTTATCAGCAACTTGTTCGGAAAATCCTTGATTTCCTTATAAGCAAGGCACCCTCGCCTCTAGTAACCAGTGCCAATTGCTGGTGCAACAGCAGTAGCGACAACACCATGAACGCCCCAAACCTTCTGACGATACCCATTGAGTTGCGCGAACTCATATACGGCTTCCTCTTCAGCAGTTACACCATCCGACATGGCTTTAAACATGCCGGTGCCCCTAGCGACGACGCAGAGCCTTCTAATCGCATAGCGCTCCTGCTCAGCTGTCGCCAGGTCTTCGCCGAGGCGCATCGCCATCTTCCACTCAACTGCACTCTAGATTTCCGCGGCACAGAGAATCTACTCGAAACACTCCTCTCCGTTGATCAGAGCGTAGTGACGCGACTCCGCCACGTTCGAGTTCGTGCGTATCCTTTCCCGTTGTACTCCTCAGGGAGCTCGCAATACTACCCTACATACTATGCAGCGAATGCCTTTACACTGCTCCCTGGTCTTTGTCTGGATACGTTGGTTGTAGAGGATTGCTGGCATGGTTTCGGTCTGGGTGATGCTTGGCGAGATGTCACAACTTACTTCGACATCGAGACTCTTCTGAACAGCGACGCTTGGAAGGAACTGACGTACATCACACCATGTACCGATTTCATTGCCTCGGGCTACGACCATCGGCGCAAACGGTTGGCGCAACCCGAGAACTGGGATGCGCTTATCAAAGAACGCGATGGAGAGGAGTATGGCGCAGAGGTCAAGATGTATATCGTTCCTTATGCGCAGCACACGGCGACTGGGGACGAGAAGACAGAAGACGGGCGCATAATGCAGCCATGGGCAGCAAAGCCAGGCCACGAAGTCAACGAGAATTGGCGCATCGCGGGACCGGAGCAGGACATGAAGGGCGAGGTGAGGATTATCGCAAAGAGAGGTAAGAGGTCGAGAGCTGTACAGCTTGGGCTTGCCGGAAAGAGGACCTGGGAAGAGTTGAAAGGAAAAGAAGCCGGCGGCTTTGCTCCTGAAGGTGAGCAGTATTCCGAAGCGAGTAATGCGACTGCAGTTAGCTTACACAACGCAGGATGGATACCATACCACAATGACATGGCCGATGCAGTTGGTTGGATATATGGGGGCCACGGGAGGAGGATGCAACTCGCAAACGCTGCCTTATACAGCTGACTACATCGATTCACAACGCAGCCTGTCTACGCGCCTTGGATGTCAACCACGCCAACTCACACCTAAGGGTGGTAAAATTAGCGGCCCCATGGTGGCTTTGTAGATCCTTGTAAGCATTTAGCCTATCTGTACCCGACACTGGGGTGCGACCAGTTTCATGCCGTACACGGATTCCCGGGATGCGATGTGGCGTGGTCCTTACAAGTCGGTCGAATTGCCTCTACACGGCGCGCTGCGAAGACACTGAAGAAGTGGGTTTGGGATACATCAGGATGAACTTTGTGGTATTGGAAGGATATAGTTGCATTATTGTGATCGAAAGACTATGTCTATTATGACCCCGAAATGGGTAGTCCAAATCATCTCGTAGGATCGCGAGAGCGTACGTGGAATGATGCAAACACCCACTAGCGCTCGAGGCGCGTCAATTTAAACAGGTACCGTCACACAGCCGCACACCACTTGCCTCGCCGCTGCCTTGCAGTGAGCGAGGAGCTTTCCTAATTAGCAAAGTCGCGCTCCGTCGCTTTTGGGAGGTGAGGGGAAGTTGCGGTACAAATACGTTCGTCATGGCACACCAATTATCTGTCGTCGGCGTCTTCTCTTCACTTCTTCGACTTACGGGATTAGAGACGCGGAACCGCGCATTGCTTGGTTGTAATAGTTTGGTCGCTGCGGCACCTCATAGGTCTCTTATCCTCATTCCCATGCGATAGCTTTCCGCTACCCAGGTTCTCGTCAACATGGTAAGCACACTAACCGCCTGCGCACGCTGGCCAATCACTGACGGGTATTAGATCCAATCATCCGCCATCGTTCTCATGTCTGCTCTCCACGCTGGATTGTCAGTCGCCCAGCAATATCCGTTACCTGTAACCTATGATACCGTCATCAAATCGCCCGTCGACCCTAGCATCACCATATCCTATAAAACGCCCGACGCCCATTCGTGTGCAACGGCTTTCGAGGCGCAGAAGCAGTATACTGGATATGTCAATCTTCCTCCGTTTACACTTGAGCCGTTCCAGCAGGATTACTCAATCAATACCTTCTTCTGGTTCTTCGAGGCACGTGAGAACCCCGAAACTGCTCCATTGACGATCTGGTTGAATGGAGGACCTGGCGGTTCAAGCATGTTCGGGCTTTTCGGAGAGATGGGACCTTGCGAGATTGTAGAAGGTCCAGACGGCAGCTACACCACGCAGACCAGGGTTTGGGGATGGGACCGCAGTTCCAACGTAATCTTCATCGACCAACCTACCCAAGTCGGCTTCTCATACGATGAGCTCCGCAACGCTTCGGTGGACTTTAGTATACCTGATTATACTGGTCGGGACGAGCTCATGGAACCTTCCCCACTTCCTGCTGACGTTCCCGAATGGCGCTTTAAGAACGGCACTTTCCCTTCTGCTATTCGAGCCAATACAGAAAACCTCACTACTGTTGCCGCACAAGCATCGTGGCACTTCCTCCAAGGATTCCTATCGGCGTTCCCTCAGTACAACCCTGGCGCTCGACCCCATAGCGATACTGTCGAGCCCTGTCATGTCAACCTGTTCAGTGAGAGCTATGGTGGTACTTACGGCCCACTTTTCGCCGACTATTATGAGAGCCAGAATGATCGTCGGGAAAAGGGTGAGATTTCATCCGAAGCACTCGACATCCGGCTTGGGTCACTCGGCATCGTCAACGGTGCAATGGAGGTTTACGGGTCGGCACTTTTTGGCCTGGAGTTCATGTACAACAACACCTATGGCATCGAAGGCATTGACCTCACTACCTATCAAAACTTGGTGTCGGAACTCCACGTAGACATGGGCTGCCAAGATCTGGTGACACAGTGCGGCGCGTCGGCAGCCCTCAACGACCCCGAAGGTCTTGGTACCAACCAAGACGTTAACGATCTATGCTACAGTGCCATCTATAACTGCACAGCGGTTTCTAGTGTTGCCTACACCACTGGTAGGAGTATCTACGACTTCCGAGCTGGTCCAACGGTCGGGCCTGCTGTCCCACTCGCAGAGTATTTGAACGGAGAGGGTTTCCTACAATCCATTGGCGCACCGGTCAACTTCACCTCCACTAGCTATACCGTTGCAAATGTTTTCCAATACAGTGAGTTACTACATGTTATTCCCGGTTGTCCTCGCAACAACCTTACTAATACCCTGCCTAGATGGAGACGCGGCCCGCGGAGGGCAAATCGCCGCTTTAGCGGACCTGCTTGCTCGTGGTATCAAAGTCGCCCTCATCTACGGTGACGCTGATGTCATATGCAATTGGTATGGAGGACAAAACTACTCTCTTGAGATTGCTGGTCTCGTTCCAGAATACAAGACGGCTTTCCCGGAGGCTGGGTATGCGGACATTGTTGTGAACGATTCCTA
>Ga0265797_10004155_pt1 | contig 22412 bp, 27 predicted proteins | sample P2T30metagenome_FD_192433 | JGI IMG/M metagenome (GOLD analysis project Ga0265797, IMG submission 192433) | Plant litter microbial communities from East Loma Ridge, Irvine, California - P2 T30 | ecosystem: Environmental > Terrestrial > Plant litter > Unclassified | place: USA: California... | reverse complement strand
CATCAGTTATCAACCCTATTAAATTGCATGCTTCGGTAGAAGCGTTCGCCGTTGGCGCAGTCGATGCGGAAATCGCAGTAATTGACTCCAGCCGGAAGCGTGTCCATCCCGCCCAGTTTCACCAGTAACAAAGAACCCTGAATCACAGCCGGCACAAGCTCAACCACACCGACCGGAAATGCTTTGACACCAGTAGCGGTAGTGCCGCTGTCGATCAGGTCGTTGCCGATATCGGCCACGTAGTAGCTTTGGTCGTCGGCATCCTTATTGATCCACCACGCCCCAACCGGTTGCTTGAACCAGATCGTGCGGTCGAACCGCTCGCCATTCGCGCATGTGACGCGAAAGGTACAGAAGTTGACCGCGCCCGTTGCTGCATTGAAGCCACCCAGCTTCACCAGGATCAGCTTGCCCTGGATGACAGGCTGCTCAAGCACGGTGACGCCGGCCTCGATTGCGACAACGGACGTCGCGGTGGTGCCGCGCTCGTCCAGGTCGATCGTGATGTCCGCCACCCAGTAGCGCTCATCGAGCGGGTGTTTCTCGCTCCACCACCGCCCTGCTTCTAGGGAGGGGGCGTTCGGCGTGACCGCACTCGGCACAGTGCCAAATGCCACCACGCGAGTGCCGCCCGGGAACGCGACCCGGCGGGATTCCGCCACCTTCGAGGCCGCCACCGCATTCTGCGCAGGCTGCTCGGCCAGCGTGGTAAAGCTTGCTGACAGCGGCGTGGCGCGGTTGCCGGCGGCGTCGAACGCGCGCATCCGGACGGGGTGCGCAGTGCCCGCAGGTCGACCTGAAACCGTGACCGAACGAGCTGCGTTAGCGATGACGCTGTAGCTCGTGCCGCCGTTAATGCTGTATTCATAGCCCGCAACGCCAACAGCATCTGTCGCTACCGGGCACGACAGCGTAGCGCCCGACGTAGTGATAGAAGACACCGTGATCTCGCCGGCCATTACCGGGGCGGTGGTGTCGGCGGCCGCCAATGTTGTAGCGGTAGCAGTAATCGGCGTCGCGTAATTGCCGGCGGCATCCTTCGCGCGCACCCGGACAGCATGGGCAGTCGCTGCAGCTTTGCCGGTTACGGCGAGTGTCAGCGCGGTGCCAACGCTGGCGTAAGTGCCGCTACCGTTGTCGACCTCATACCCGGCTACACCCACGGCATCGGTTGCAGCAGGCCATGCGAGGGTAAAGCCGCTCGAGGTTTGACCGCTGACCGTGATGCCCCCTGTCATAACAGGCGCGGTGGTGTCAGCGGCTGGCGTATCCAGACCGAATGCAGTTCGATAAACCGATTGCAAGCCCGGTGTGGTGCCATCCCCGTATGTCATCGCATCGAGGCCCGTGGGCCCCGCGTGAACGCCATCACCGCCAATAAAATTCGGCGATGTGAAATATGCGGATTTGAATGTAGGGGCGCTCGGGTTTGTGTAGTCAGTGATGATTGCATCACTGTCGAAGCAAAACACGGTCGTACCGTTTGCCAGGGACTTAGCGTACGCGATGCACTGCTGGCGAGCGGCTTCCGTCGCCGCGTTATACCCACCCACGTAATAGTCAGTGTCAAATACGAATTTGACGCTGGCAAGGCCCGGCTTCGCACGCACCGCTGCCATGAAATTATCATTCGCCGTCTTGAAATTGGCAAATGAGGAAAACCCGTTTTGGCTGAACCCAGGTAGGTGGATCACGGTAGGCCGCACGCCTGCGTCGATTTGGTCCAGAGCCAGCAGCAGATAGTTTGCTTGCGTATGCCCCGAGCCGGCAGCATTGGCGGTACTGATTGGCCGAGCCGGGGTGCTGAGCGACATGGCCGCCATGCGCGCCGGACTGGCAAACCGATTGATGTTGTACGCAGCAGACTTGCGGCTATCACCCGTGAATAAAAGCAGCTCCGTGGAGAGCGTTGACGCCGTGCTGGTCACGATCGGGGTGCCGGGGAACACATAGTCGCCGTTGAACGGCGTGCCAGACGGCAGCGTGTTCAAATTGGCGATGCCGTCCACATTGCTGCTAGCGTTACAGAACCACTCGCGAAACCATGGTTGAGTCCCTCGTGCGCCATCCCACGCGCTGCTGTTACTGCTGCCTTGCGTATAGCCGCCGGCTGAATCAATTTGAACTACTTTGACAAGCAGAATACCGCCCGGCTTGCCGTCAGCCCGTGGCACGCTCGCCAAGTCCATCACGTCAGTCGACATGTGGATGCAACCGTTATTATTCCCAACGTTTGGCGCGAGTCCGATTTGCTTCGTCGCAGCCCCACCAAATGTTGCATCCTTCCAGCCATTCGCGGATTTGTCGTTATACGCCACGCCCGCACGCATTGGAACCCATGCGTTATTCACGGTGTCGACGGCAATAGCGTCAGTCACAGCGAATTGCACCTTGTAAGTCCCTGGCGTGCCAGATACGACTTTACTGCCGATCAGATGCTGCACTTGGTCAAAAGGTGCATCGAATTCAAATTTGTGCCAGCAGGTACGCAGGCCGGACGATCCGCCGTTATATGCCTCATTCGGGCGGAGTTTTACTGCTTGCTGGGTGATCGCCATATTTCTAGATAGCCTTGTTGATTGGTTCCAGCTCGATGGTTTTCATTTGCCCGCGGCGTTCGTACATCACCTTGGTGACGCCGAGGTCGCTGAGCATGTTCAGTGCGCGCTCGTATGTCACACGATCGATCTGTCCGACGGCACCATGCACGTACACGGTGGTGTCGGTTAGGTGACTCACCGTGATGATTCCCAGGTACGCTCGACGCGCCTCGTAGCCGCCCGGGCCGTCATAAACGCGAATGGTCGAAACGGCCGTGGCCATATGCAGGTGCGTCATTTGGCAGCACTTTCGGCGGGCGGCGTCGGCATATTCCCACGCTGCATGAACAGCATCGTTTCGAGAATTCCCAATTCCTTCAGCCTGGCGATGTCCTTCGCGAGCTCGGTGTACACGACCTCTGGGTCGTAGCCGCGCTGTCGCAGCTTTTCGCTGAAGCTCGACAGGCCACCACTGATCTCGGCGAGGTCGGCTTTAACGTCCGCCTCAGGGTTCACGTAATCCCACTTCGGCGGGCTGAAGTCGACCGCCTTGTCGCGCGACTTGATCTGGCCAGCCAAGTACGCATGCTCGATGAACGCATCATGGATGGGCACTAGCAGCTTCGGGATCAGAGTCAGCCACTGCATCTGAGTGACTGCGCGACGGAAGTCAAGCAGGCGCACCCGGGCGCTGCTGAAGTTTACCTCGTTCATGTCGCCGGTCAGCAGGTGATACGGCACACCGATACCGGCGGCGATCAGGTGTAGCTGAAACTTGACGTACTCGACGTAGCCTGGCGCGGCCTTCGGTTCAATGACCGTGAAGTTCATCCCTGGCGGCATGCCGACGATGTTGCCGCCGCCCAGCTCGCCCAGGTCGTGATGGTTGCTTGACTGGCCCTCACCTGCGTTGCCCATGCTGGCCGGGTTCTCCGCGCCAGCGATGTCGCCACTGGCCAGCACCGACAATCGAGATTCCAGATTCTTGCGCGACATCTCAGCGTCTTCATACAGCTGCAGGTCGCGCACGCGTGCGATCACTGGTGCCAGCCGCGTGAAGCCCCTGCCCTGCCCTGGGCGGTCCGGGTTGAAAAGGTGGATGATCTGATTCGCCGGCACGCGCTGGCTCTGCGACCGACCACGTACGGCGGCGACATCGCCAGGGTGCTGGTCCCATAGGTAGTACGCAGCCACTGCGCCGAGCAAGTCATACTCGATGCCGTTGATAATTGAATTGCCGTTGAGGGTGCCCGACCGAGCACTGTCGAGCCAGTCGATTTCAAGCAGCTGCAGCTGGAGCGGTACAGCCATGCGCGAACTAGCGCTGCGGGTGCGCATGCGCACCAGCACTTCACCATCCTGCTCCATGGCCACGTAGGCGGCTTTCACGAACCCGAAGAAGTCAAAGCGACCATCGGCATCGCACACCTTGAACCAGGCAGTGAGCAGCTCGTTGATCTTTTCTTTCTCGAGTCCAGTGGCACGCGGGATGATGCCCGCGCCGACCGTCGCCACCGCAAGGCCATCCATGCCAGCCCAAATGTACGGGACGTTTTGCACCAAAGCGCGCGCCTTACTGCGCAGCGCTTTGGCATCGGCTTGGTGATCGGCGTTCGCGCTCGCGCCAGCCCGGCGTGGGCGCCAGGTGTCGCGGGGGCTGGCAGCTTCGTACGCGCGCTGCAGTTGGCGGCGCGCAAAGTGGCGCGCGATGCCGGCTTGCGGGCTGACGAAGCCGATGACGCGATCAATGAAGTTCGCCATCAGTCGCCTCGACTCGTTGTGAAGCGGTAGCCAAAGATGTAAGGAACGGTGCGCCGGAGGCTACCGCTGACGACCTGCACCGCATGTGCCCGGGCAGCGATTAGCTGCGCCGTGTTCTGGTAGGTAATGCGCCGGCCGTCGAATTCGACCGAGAGCGCGCCGGATACGATCGCGGCGTCGAGTGCGTCAATGTCTGATTGGGAGATAGCCATGCCGCCCACGGTAACGACATAGCTGTTTTGATTCTTTAAAACTTGAGAATTATTTTTTGCTGCCGGGCTTCTTGATGATTCGGTACACCGACGCCGTGCTGATGCCGAGCTTACGCGCAACCTCGGCCACATTGCGCCCGGTGAATAGAGCAGCGACCTCGGCGGCGATGCGGTCCCGTTCGGACTGTGATCGCCGGGGGATGTAGGTCAGGATGCCAGCGAACTCACGACGCGCGAGCTGCTTGAGCGCAGGCGCACGGTGGCGCATCTCTGGGAATTCTCGCTCGATGAAATCGAAAATGGTGTCGATCAGGTCTGCGTTGTCAAGCAGAGCAGCGGTCACCACTGTCTCCCGACTGGCCGGCGCTGGTGGGGTAATGGGGTCGAGGGCGGTTTCGGTTTCCATGGTTCGTGTGCTGGTTGCGCTGTTGTAGTTGGTAGTGGCGTGATTGCAGTAGCAGGCTGGTCCCCATCCGGGGCTGGCTGGTCTACCGGGTCGGCATCGTGGAACAGGTCGGACGTGACAGGATTGACCTTCTCGCGCACCAGCTGCCACTGGTGGGGAGTCTTCTTGTGCAGGCCGAGGTACTGCGCAGCGGCCAGGTTGTAGACCATCAAGTCGCCAGCCTCGTTACGGGCGCTCTTCTTCTTCTCCCACACGGTAACTTTGCGGCCGCGCTTGTAGACGGTGATGCTGTACTCGGCGGTCAGCTGGTCGTAGTAATCATCCGGCAGGCCGTCCGGGAAGTGGGTTGCGCCCGGACCGTCGGCCAGGTGGTAGCGACTGGCCAAGTAATCCTTAGCCGTGTCGGTACCGATCAGCCACAGCTTGGCGCCGTGCGGCATGACCTTGCCCATCCAGTTCACGTCGACCAGCGTCGGCTTGGCCGACAGGATCGGCTTGTTGTAGGTCGAAGCACCCTTGATCGCATAGATGTGGCGGTGCTGACGCGTGCGGGTGAAGTTGTAGACGTCCTGCGTATTGGCACCACCCGAGTCAATGAACGTGGCGGCAATGCCGAGCATGCGCCCGCCGGCGTGCTGGTACCGGCCCAGCAGCAGTGCATCGAGCGCGTCCCATGTTGCCTGCTCGGTAGGCGCCCCTGACACCACCTGGTAGTCGATGATCCAGTCTTCCATGCCTTCGCCCCAAGCCACGACCTTGAGCTCGAGGCGGTCAGGCTGCGTGTCGACAGCGGCGGTCAAGATCAGGCCGCGCATCGGCACCGTGCCCAGCTTGTAGCCGCCCGCCCGGGCCTTGAGTTCCGTGGCCTTGGTCTGTTCCTTCTTGCGCTCCCAGCACCGCGCCAGGCGCGTGTTGTAGAACACGATCATCAGCTCTTCGCTGCCCTCGTCCAGCTTGGCCCGGGCAGCGCGGTACTCGCGCAGCAGGGCAATCCAGGTAAGCCAGCCGTACGGCGCGAACATCGCGCTGATCGTGAAACTGACTGTCTCCCCATCACCGAGTACGCCGGCCGACCAAGCGCCGCGAGCGAACATGCGGTTCTTGTCGGTTTCATACATGACGGCGCCACACGCGCTGCACGGATAGATCGCCTGGCCGGCGTCGTCCTCATCCAGGCGCTCGAACACCAGCGGCTGCTCGTGGCCACAGTGCACGCAGTCGGCCAGCGCCTCTTGGCGGGTGCCCTGCAGGTACAGGTTCTCAATGATCGACTGGCCGGTGATCGTCGGCGAACTGGGAAAGTAGCTCTTGCGATTGCGCTCGAACGAGGTCTGGCGCGCCTTCGCCAGCTGCACCGGGTCACCCTCGCCGTTCACGTTGGCGTTGGCGCGATCGACCTCATCAAACAGTACGCGGCGTGCCGGGATCTCGGACAGGTTGGCGGCCGCGCCGGCGGTGACGATGTGCAGCGAGCCGCCAATGTATTCCTTGGTGTCGAGTGTATTGACCGCATCACGCGAGCGCGGCGTAGCAACGCGGTCACGCACCTCGGGCACTGCCGCGATGGTCTTGCTCACGCGCGCGCTGGTGCGCTTGGCCAGCTTGCCGGTCGGCAGAATCCACAGGAAGTTGGCCGGAGACTGGTGCACCGTGGAGCAGAACCAGTTCAGGCCGACCTGCGTCTTGAGCATCTGGGATGCGCCCATCAGGGCGACGGTCTTGCACCAATGCTTGTCAGACAGCGCGCGCATCACCTCGCGCGCATGCGGCGTGCGGTCGGTCCGGTACTTACCGGCCTCGTTGGCACCCGACTCTTTCGGGATCACCATGTGCAGGTCCGACCATTCGTCGACCGTCATGTTCGGGTCAGGCTGCAGCCCGCGCGCGATTGCCGGGCGCACGATGATGGCAGCTGATGCGAGGCCAATCATCCGGCATGCTCCTCAAGCTGGACGTCCAGACGCTCGTTAAATGCGTGCGCCAAGCTTTCGAGCAGGATGCGGTGCTCGCGCTCGATCACTTCCTCGCACTCCTCAGCGGTACGCAACGGCGCCACGTCGGCAGCGATGCGACGGGCGCAGTTCAGCAGACCGTCGCGCAGCGAGCGCGCCGCCTCGAACACAGCCGAATCGACGTCGTCCTTGAGCAGGAACCGACCCGACATCTCGGCCAGCTTGATCTCGGCAGCTGCTGCCTCCGCTGCCTCCCGGCGCGCGCGGCTCGTGTCGTAGCCCGGCACCTTGGCTACAGACTCCGGACCTCCCGTACCCGCCGGAGTGCTGGGCTGCGCCCCACTTGCCAGGGGGTCAGGTCGTTGGCCATTCGCGCGCGGGCGGGTATGTTTTTTGTAGAGGTGCGTCGCGTACTCCGGGTCGACCTTGCCATCGGTCATCGGAATCCCGCATCTGGTCAACGCGTCGTACGCGGACTGGCGCGCGATGCCCACAGACTTTGCCCACTCGGCGACGGTTGTCAGGTTTTGCGTCATATTTCTTCGTTGTCAGGTCAGTTGTCAGGAAATGTTTTTGGGTTCTGCTAGTGCGATGACGTGGCCTGAATTACCCTTGCTAGCCCTGCTCCAGGAAGAACCTAACCCCCGGGGGGGGGTATCAAATTGAGCCCGGGCGCGGGCGATTAAATTCCGCATCGAAGTGCCCTGCGAACTTGGCGTCGACGGTGGCCTGGCCAATCTCGTGGAAGCGCAGGCGTGTCTTGTACTGCGCCTTCTGCACGAACACGAACATCGGCTTGATCGCCGTGCCATGCGCGAAGCGGCGCTTGATGTAGACGCCTGGTGGCAGGCCGCGGTTACCGTTCGGCAGTACGAAGTACGTCACGCCCTGGCGCGCGATGGTGCGGTTCGACCGCGTGCTGCCCGATGCCCGCGACTCGTGACCAGACCCACGCTGCACCTTCAGCTGCGACAGCATCTGGGTGATCTGAGCGCGGCGCACGTTGCCGTTCGCATCGAGCGTGGCGCCGTCACCAGGCATGGCGAACCAGCCCTGCGGCATCATGCCGTTGGCCTGCAGCAGGCGCTCCATTCCCTTGAGGCCACGGTTGCCGCCGAAGATCTGCGGACCGAGGAAGCGGTCAGCCGGCGTGCCCTTGCCGAACGGGTTGTCCTTGACCCAGACGCGCGCCTCGAGGCTGGTCTTAGTGGCAGGCTTGAGGAACGTGCCGTTGAGCGCGTAGGGCGTTGGACGATCGAATACCGAACGCATCTCCGCCTTGATCGCAGCCTGGACGTCCTTGGCCGTGCGGGTCAGCGCGATGGCAGCCACGATCGGACCGCGTCGGCCCAGCTCCTCAATCCGTGCAGCCACAGCCGGGAAGTCGGTTCGCATATTCATTCGCATCGTTTCACTCCTTTTTCCGGCTTTGCAGCCTGTTATTCAAACCCTGCAAGTCTGGAACCCGCATGGATACTGACTCTTGGCAGGGTATGTAGGGTTGCAGGGTTGTTTTAGATGTGAGCATCAAAAAAAACACATCGGCATATCAACATCGTTTCGCGCCTACGTGCGCTAAACCCTGCAAACCCTGCATACCCTGCTGAAACCCGCATGGAGACTGGCTCTCCGGCTTGCAGGGTTTGTTACCTACCCTGCTCAACCCTGCAATGCCCGGTCCGCACGAACGTCGCCGAGCTTTCTAAACTTGGCGATTTGCTCATCCAATGGGTCCGGGAAATCGGGGTTGTCCACCACGAACACCATCCGGGTCTTCTTGTGCTTGCTATCGACCGCGACGCTCTTCTTCGACTTTGTCTCGCGACTACCGATCAGGCCGGCGAACTTGCACAGCGTCAGCGGCTTCTCACCGCTCTTGTCGCACCACCGCTTGTAGATGATGTACAGATCCTCAGACAGGCACGATGTGTACGGCGCGTCCAGGTAGCCGTCCTTCCAAGCACGGTGGAACGACATCCATCCGGCCAAGCCGAACTCGATCACGCGCTCCTTGGCCAGCGTCATCGGCGGCTTGGTGTGCTCGTTGAAGCCGTCGAGCGGCAGGTTCAGCAGGAAGTGATAGAACGCCTGGATGCCGCCGGCCGCGATCGACCTCTGCACCTCGGCATAGAAGGCCGGGTCTTGCTTGCGCCGCGCCTCGATGACCATGAAGCGCCGGTCTTCCAGCTCGATCGGGATCGGCTGCGGCTCGTTCGAGAGGAACGTCGCGTTCATGTGGTTACGCTCGTCGCGCAGCGGCAGGTTCTTCTCGTTGATCGAGGTCGTCTTGCCGGTGATCATGTACTTGAGCGTGCCGTTGTGGGAGTACTTGTCGTCTCGCGACAGCACCTCTTCGAACAGCACGAACAGCTTGCGGCTGCGCCAGGCGGTGAAGCTCGACTCCAACTGGTGCTGACTGGCCACCGTGCCGTAGTCGCCATAGATAGGCTGCATCACGTCCTGGAAAAACAGGCTCTTGCCGGTGCCTTGCTTCTCGCCGAACATCAGCAGCGCGGTCTGCATCTTGGCGCCCGGGTGCTGCAGCGGGTACGCGAGCCAGCGCAGTATCCACTCCATGGCTTCGTCGGCCTTGTCTTCTGCATCGCACAACGAGGCCAGGAGCGCGAGGATCGGCGCCACCAGCGCATCGTTCTGCTTGGGCGTGAGCGGCCAGCCGAGGAAGATGTTGACGTGGCTAACCGGGTCGGCAAGCTGCGTCGGATCGAACACTAGGTTGCGCGCCTCAATCGTCTTGCGCTGGGCATGCTCCTGCCATCTGCCGGTGAGTTCGGCGGTGTAGTCGGCGCGCACGGCGCCCAGCGTCATGACCTGCTGGCCAATGCCATCCCACACCGTCTCGGTGCCGCGCAGGAGCGTGAGGTTGTCGAGCATCTCGCCCAGTTTGCCGCCGCCCGCGCCTTCGACGGCCTTGCCGCCAATGAGGGTAGGAAGGGAGTCGCGCGTGATGGTGCGGCGCCCGGGGTCTTTCTCCCAGGCCGAGGCCAGCTCTTTGCCCACCCACGCCGCGAAAGCCGATTTCTTGAGGCGCTGCTTGCGCAGGCTGTCCCATACGTCCGTGCTGCCATAGATCAGGCTGCAGTGCGCACGCAGCACATCGAGTGTCGGCACGCGCACGGCGCACGCCACGTCGACAGGCTCGCCAACTGGCGGCGTGTCTGGCAGCGGCACATCGTCCAGGTAAGCCGGCGGCTCGTCGTCTGTGGGGCCCGGTGTCGAGGCCTGCGCCATCGTGAGGGCAAGGGAGCGAGCGGCCCGCACCTGGTCGCGCACGACATCGAGCGATTCGGCCAGGTACAGGTCGTTGAAGTCTGAATCCTTGCTATCGGCGGCACGCCCCGCGAACGACGGCACGACCACCGAGGCATTGCCGACGATCCGGGCCGCGGCACGCGATCGGGACACGCCAGCGTTCTCGAACTTGAGCAGGCGCACCATGCGGCCCGCGCGCAGATCGGCCTCGACGTACGGCGTGCCGGCGGTGTCTTCGCGCCAGGTCGCGCGTACGCGCACGATATCGCCCTTGGTCGACGCGAGCTCGTGATCCGCGCCGTCAATGACGGGCGTCCACTCGACATCGAAGTCGGCCAGCAGGGCCTCGGCCAGGCGCGCCACGACTCGCATGTCATCATCGGCCAGGAACAGCAGATGGGCGGCGGGGAAGTCGGCGCGCAGACGCTTGGCGACCGGCAGCAGGTTGCCCGCGTTGAACGCCACCATGACGGGCATGTCGAACTCGGTGGCCATGCGGACGGTTTCGCAGGTGGCATAGCCCTCGCCGATCGCGATCAGCTCGGGGGCATCAGTCGTCTTGCCCAGCACGCAGCAGCCAGCAGCCATGTCGATGCCGGTGCTGAAACGCTTCTCGCCATCCGGCTGGATGCGCTGCAGGCCGGCCAGCGTGGCGCCCGTCTCGCTGTATTTGCAGACCGGCACGAGCAGCACGCCATTCGCATCCACGCGCGTCTTCTCGCTGCCGACGCGCTTGCGCGCCAGGTAGGCCGAAGGCTGATCGCTGTCCGCAGCTGCGGCCCAGTCCATGCGCGCGCGGTTGGCCGCCATCTCCGATTTGCGCTGCTTGCGCTCAGCCTCGGCACGCTCGATCTCAGCCTGCTTGCGCTCGGCTTCGGCACGCTCTTCAGCGGTGACGCCTGCCCAGTCCATCGTGACCGAGATCGCGTTCTGGCTCTGGCCCTGCCACACGCCAAAGGCGCCAGTGACGACCCGGCGGCCCGAACGCAGATTGAGCTCACGCAGGACGTACCAGGCCTTCTTCTTCGGACCGAAGCGGTTGATCTTGTTGTTGAAGAAAGGATGGCCATCAGGGAGTGCTGGCAGTCCCTCTGCCTTCATCTGTTCGATGACCTGGTCAAGCGTTGCCATGGTCGTCTCCGTTCGATGCGCGAAGCTGGGCCAGCATGCATTGCAGGCGCGCGAGGATACGCGCCTTTTCTTCCGGGGTGCGCTCGACCGGCTGGTCGTCGCACGCATCCCACTGAGCCGGGGCGACCGGCCCAGGCGATTGCTTATCAGCTGTCATTGGATTGAGTCGGTGGAACGCTAGCCAGGGTCGGCCGGCAATAAACTTGGAACATCAAGCCCATCAGTTCCTTCATGGTCTTGTGCATCTGCTGCGAGATATCTTCGAGTTCGGACCGTTCGCGGCGGTCAATCTCGTTATCCTCGATCGCCTTGGTATAGGTGCCCGACAGGCGCCCAAGCTCGGTGTACAACTCGTGGAATTTATCGTGCAGCGCTTCGCCGGTCGCCCCGTCGCCGCTTGGAAGCTCGACGAACACGCCGCCGCTTGCGGCTGCAATCGCCTGTGCAAAATGCGTGGTACCGGCATGTGCTTGGATCAGTAACGCGGTGTCGACACGCATGCCGGAGCCTTTTACTTCGTACACGCGCGCTTCGAGCTGCGATCTGGTCATGCCAAGTGTCGCGGCAGTGCCGGTCCAGCCATGCACCTTGATCATTTCTTGATATGAAGCCAACATTTCCATAGTGTTTCCTTTGATCTCTTGGGTACCGTAGCCATACTCGCTCCGCTACCATGCTTGCTAGAAAACCATTCCAGATACCAACTGATTTCCTATGAGCAACTCAATACGCGGCATCAAGTCACGCTTGTCAAAACGGCTCGACAAGCTTCGCAAACGCAATAATTTGGTTTTTCAGCTAACCCTTGTTGTTGGGTCTGGGTGTTTGCTAACCCTAGTGGCTACCAAAATCGATGGCCGAACGGTGTGGAGTTGCATGCTCGGCGATGCTGCTGGTGAAGCCTAATCAGCAGGAACAGAGTGCGCCCCTTCTCCGCCCAAACTCGCCTCATGGTCACGCTGGCTTTTATGACCAAGTTCAGGCCAGATTCGCTGCCAGTCATCGGGCTTTTGATGCTTACGAGTGACAATGCCTCGCGTTTTTTGCTCGATCTCGACACACCTCTCTGGCGAAATAGGCGCTTTGCCGCTCGCCATTTGCGAAAGGTAAGAGGGAGAGATGCCCAGTTCCGCGGCAAGACTCGTTCCGCGTCCGCGTTCAGAAGAGATGTAAGTTTTGAGGTCCATGCGAGCAGTTTAGTAAGTCCTAAACACGAAGTCAAGTGAATACTAATTTAGAAATCTCTAAACTGTTGCGCATGGACATAGTCGAAATCCGCAGAGAGAACCTGCGCCGCTGGGTAAGTCAGCACGGAACGCCTCCCAAGGAAAAGAGCCTGTTTTCCCAACTCAAGTCCACTGGATCATTCGGGGAGCGCGTTGCGCGCCGCTTAGAGGATCAGTACCGTATGGGGTACGGCTACCTGGATCGCGCAACGACGCACCAAGTGCCGGGCGGAGCCACTGAGGACGACGGCTTCATTACGAGCGAATCAGCGTTGGGCACCGACGCGGTTGGGGTTCGAGTCGGCGACGTAGCCTCGACAATACCAATTCGCGCCGTCAAACTTCGTTTGCAAGCTGGGGTTAGCGGATTTGTCGCTGAGCCAGACCTGGAGATCGACCACGGCTACTTCCCAGTGCCTAAGGATGTTATTGACCAACTGATGCTTAATCCTGCAGACCTTATTGTGACCACAGTAAGGGGACGTAGCATGGAGCCAATGATGTTTGAAGACGACAAGGTGCTTATCGATACGTCTCGGCGTCTACCCAAAAACAATGAATGTTTCGCTGTAAATTGGAATGGCGAAGCAATTGTTAAATGTCTAATTAAAAAATCTGAGGGCTGGTGTCTATATTCATTTAACCGTGAATTCCCAACTATCGATGTTCGCAGCGGCCAATGCAGTATTATCGGAATGGTGGTCTGGCAGCCGGCTAGAATCGTCTTGGGGCGCCTGTGACGACAGCTGATTGCACAGTAGTTCCATTCATGCATGGGCTGGCCGCTTATCGTGTAAATGTTGCTGGCGAATCTTTTTACCAAGCTAGTTTTGATGAACTCTGCGGCGAAAGGACTATCGAAGGAGTTCGAATCGAGGTTATTGCGCGCCTTGAGCTCCAAGACGATAACCCCTACGACAAGCACGCGGTTCGGGTAACGATTAAAGGCTATCACGTCGGGCATCTTTCGCGAGAAGATGCTCGCGCGTTCCGACGCTTAGTACGCTATGGCAGTCTTGCTGAGCACGAGGTATTTGAATGCCATGGCATTATCTGTGGAGGGTGGGATCGAGGTGAAGGAAATATTGCACACTTCGGAGTCCGTCTCGATTTAAAGTTAGATGAAAACTAGCAGGCGCTACGGCACGCCTTGATGCCGATTTCAACTTCGATTTTAAAATGAGAACAAAAATTGCTTCTTTAGCGTTCCTTGTTGCGTTATCTGGCTGTGCAGCTGTGGCTGGCAGTTCCGGGGTGAATTGGTCTGAAATGAATCCGGGAACACCTCCAGATTACGAATTAGCCAAGGCCGAGGCAAAGGAAGCTATTCAGCGCATGCTGAAAGACCCTGAATCAGCACAGTATCGCGATACAACTCCTCTGTTCAAAACTCTCTACAATTTTGGGTTAGCATCTTCCGGCAATCAGCAGCCTCTCTGGGCAATGTGTATCGAAGTAAACGCCAAAAACTCGTACGGTGGCTATACAGGCTTCGAGTATTGGATTGTGAAATTTCGCAATGGATATGCCATTCGCGACGAACTTGGTGTGTTGAAGGCTGAGTATGACTGCAACTCTGGCCCAAACACAAATACTCGCCTTGCAAAGCCAGCGCAGCCCGTCACTCTGAACCCAGGTCAGCCAGCCACACCGGCAACGAAGCCGTCATAGTCAGCTACCTCTGACTGCCGTGTTGACGGCGGTGTACCGTACTATGTAGTGTCTGCGCAACAGCCCCCTTCATGGGGGCTTTTTTTTCGTCCGCACACTAGGTATAGAACAGCGATGCGTAAACAACTAGCAACAACGACGCACTGTTTAGTATTTGCTTTACTTTGATTTTAGTGTCCGCTAAACTATCTCCATCGCTTCGGCTTCCCGAGTCTGACTGGAGAAAAAAATGGCACTACATGATCCTGTTCGAATGCACTCCAAAACTGCGACGAACTTAACGAGCTACCGAGTCACAGTCCGTACCTCCAGCACCGCACACGTGTTCAGTGCCATTGCCGCATCGTCCGCCGACGCGTTCGACGCAGCTGCAACTCAATTTGCCGACGTCCCTTGCGGTATCACCGTCATTGGTCAGGTGCGGTGATGAGCGCAAAGAAAACTCAGACAGCCTTAGATAAGGCGATCTTCGCTGCAAGTGAATTCCAGCTGCTGCTGGACGTTCAGCCTGCTGGTGGCCTGTTCAACCCGGGCGGAAAGGGGGATGCCCGCGTCAGCGCGAGCTATGCCCTCGCCTCACTCTCGCTTGCCGAAGCAACTGCGGAGCGACGCCATGGCGCCGAGTGCCCAGGAGTGGTGCATGTGGATGTCGTGCCCGTTGTCGATGTCGTAGCCGATCATCGCGCAGATATGCCCGCGGACTTGCTCGAGCTTCTCACTAGCGTAGCCGTCATCCTCGGGAAGCTTGGCTTCCATATCCCGGACCAGAATGGTACTAGCAGCAAAAAGGGCGGCGCGGTCGAAGTCGCTGGCGGCATCCCGGGCGATGCTGATGTGGTGATCAAGAAGGTCAAGGGCGAGCTCGATGCTGTTCATGGGGTGACCTCAGAAAAAGTTGTTGGGCGAACATTGTGCCACGACCAATCGCTGGTCGATTCGTTGATGCTTCAGGCGTTCGACCCATCGCTCCGCCGCGAACCCCGTAGCGCTGCGTACAAGGCAGGTGCACGCGCCTATCTTGCTTTCTGCCTGTCTGGGACCAGCCGTGCAGCCGATTACGTCTACGAGCCAGGTAGCGAAGCATCTGATGCCTATAACGCTGGCATTGACGAGGGTCGCTCCATCTGGACGCGCCATCAAGCTAAGGCCGCGCAATGATCACCGTCGCCACACTTCGCACGGCTATCGCTCGCTGCGTCGCACAGGCCAGCCAGGACGCCCCTACTGACGCTGACATGCGCACCGCCTCGTTCGTAGCGCGCCTGTCCGGCAGCATGGAATCTCTCGGCGACCATGAGCTCGACGCAATGATCTGGGGCCTGCTTGACATGCCACCAGGTGCGACTCGCGCCGAGTCGGCCATGCAGATGCCAATCATTGGGATGGCCTGACATGGGCTTCCTATCCCTCTACCGCTACTACCGCTTCCTGGGCATGCCGCTCGTTCAGTCGATCCGCCTGGCGCGCCATCACCGGATGCACGTGAGCTGACCATGCAACGCATCTCGCCCGACCGAGCGTCCCTTGAAATTGCGCACCGCGCGCTTCACACGGACGCTCGACTGGACGAGATGCTCGAACACCCGGCCCTCAAGATCATCTTGGAGGCTCTCGCCCGCCGGCACATGCAGCGCCGCGCGCGGATCGATGTGAAGAAGCTGCAGGCCAACGACCACGATTGACCACCCGATGACTACACCGAACAGCCAGCCCCCGAACAACGCCTTCGTTTCGCTTAAAGTCGCCGCCGAGAAGAAGATTCACGGCGACGACGTGTCCAAGGTGACCTCGTTTGCCGTCGCCCCACACCTCCTGGAGATCGAGGAAGGCTTCAATGCCCGCCCGCTGAACCCGGAACACGTGGCGGAGATGTCGCTGGCCATGCGCAACGGGGCCACGTTCCCGCCGCTCGAGGTGCGCGTCGACGATGGCCACATCCTGATTGTTGACGGCCACCACCGCCACGCTGCTGCGCTCAAGGCGATCGCTGAGGGCTTCGAGATTAAGGCGCTCGACTGTCGCCACTTCCGTGGCAACGACGCCGACCGCGTCGCGCACATGCTCAACAGCGCATCCGGCCTGGCGCTCACGCCGCTACAGCTCGGCGTCCAGTACCGCAAGCTGCTTGGCTTCGGCTGGACCGAACCGCAGATCGCGAACCGTCGCGGCAAGTCCGTCCAGCACGTCAAGGACATGATCCAGCTGGCCGAGGCGGACAGTGACGTGCACCAGGCGGTGAACGCCGGCCAGCTTTCGGGCACGGCTGCTCTCAAGATGGTCAAAAAGCACGGCGCCCGCGCCGGGGCTGTCATTCGCGACCGGGTCGAGCGAGCCAAGGCTGAAGGCAAGGATAAGGTCACGCCGAAGGCGCTGGCCGGCACTGCCAAGGTGACTGACAAACAGATGCTTGCCTGGCTTATCGCCAACAGCACGATGACCGCCTATCCAGGGGCCCAGCCGCCGGACGTAGCCCAAGGCTTCGCCATCATTTTCGAAGTGCCCGCGACGGCAGAACACAGCAACGACCTTCTGTCGGTGCTCGCAGCCGCAGCAACCCATTCCACCACTACCTAAAGGACCACCATGAATTGCAAGACCATTGGCCCCGGCTCGCCCGTCAAGTTCGACAGCGAAGTCGGCCCGCAGCAAGGCACCGTTGCCGAGATCCTCACGGACATCGGCAATGGCGCTCGCATCGCCTTCGTGCGCGTCACTGGCACTCTCGACGGCGCGCCGTGGCGCGTCCCAGTAAATGACCTGCAGCACGTGGAGGCGGCATGAGCACGAAGGCATTCGCCATTTTCCTGCAAGACCTGCGCGATGGCCGCGCCCACACCGAGCTGACGGCGCAACTGGCCGAGCTGCTGGCCAAGGTCAAGGACACCGGCAAGGGCGGCGACATCACCTTGAAGATCAAGATCAAACCCGCAGGCCGTGGCCAGGACGTGGACAAGGTGACCGTCACCGACGCCATTACGGTCAACCTGCCGAAACCAGAGCGCGGCGAGGACTTCTTCTGGCTGACCGACGACAACGATCTGTCGCGCAACCACCCTCGCCAGCACGCGCTGGAGCTGCGCGATGCCACCACCCCCACTCCACTGACCTTTAAGGAAGCTTCAACGTGAATACCCAAACCAATAACGACGGCCTCGCTCACGCGATCGCCAAGATCGGCGCGATGCAGGACGCAGCAACCGCTATCCAGGAGATCCATGGGACGACCCACTTGGTCGTCCCGGAAGGCTACAGGCACATCGACCTGACCGCAGCAATCGAACAGGCCGGCGCAGCCCCAATACGCAAAAAAGGTGCCGTGCACTTAAGCGACCTGGCCAGCTTCAATGTTTACGTCGCAGATCAGGGCTCGCCCATCGACACGTACATCTACGCCGACCCAGACAGCCGCACGCTCACTGCCGTACTCAACGAGCATGTGAAGTCGCAGCGGGCCACGGGCTGGCGCGATCACCGCGCCGTCTACAAGGCCGAGCTGAGCCGCGAGTTCACCATCTGGATGCAGTTCAACAAAAAGCCGATGGAGCAGGAAGACTTTGCCATTTTCCTCGAAGACAACATCGCCGACGTGGTCGAGCCATCCGGCGAGCAGCTGCTGCAGATCGCGCTGACGCTCCAGGCCAAGACCGAAGTCAATTTCGGCAGTCACAAGCGCCTCGACAATGGCCAGATCCAGTTCACCTACAGCGAGACAGTCGACGCCCGGGCCGGCACCGGGATGATCGAGATCCCGCGCGAGTTCACCATCGGCCTGCGCCTGTTCAAGAACGGCGACGGCTACAAGGTTCGCGCCCGCCTCAAGTATCGCCTTGGCGGCGGCAAGCTCAAGTTCTGGTACGAACTGGACCGCGCCGAAAACGCGATCGAGGACGCCTTCCAGGCATACGTCAACCAAGCACGCGAGAACGGTTTCACCGTCCTCATCGGCAAGCCTTAAGCGCGAGTCCGCCATGCGCCGCTACCACCGCCCTGTCGTCTTCCAACCCAAAGCCAACGTGCCGATGGTCACCGAGACGCGCGACCGGCTGGCCCTGCAGATCCGCATGGCGGGCGAGTCACTGATTGAGCACCCGAGCATCGACGCGTACAACACGCTGTCGAAGATGCTTGCCTCGCTCAGCCGCGCCGGCATGGGCTCTGCGGTGCTCGATCGCGGCACCAATGTCATGAACGCGATCTGTGACCGCTATGAGCAATCGCGCCACCTCACCGTGGAGTCCGAGGAGGCCAAGTCGCTACGCCAGAACATCGCCGATATCGACGCGGCGCTGCATCGCCTGGCGGTGCAGCGGTTCAACAAGGCAGTGGCAGAGGTGGAGACGTTCTTCATCGTAGCCGAGGCCCAACCAACGAATGAGAACTAGTACATGAAGCGCGACGATTTCACCTTCTCCCTGGGCTTCGGCCACGAGCGCATCGCGGACAACTTCGCCGGCGGCGGTGGCGCGAGCGAAGCAATCCGCCAGGCCTACGGCCGCGATCCAGACATCGCCATCAACCACGACGGCGAGGCACTGGCGATGCACGCAGCGAACCACCCGACCAGTCGCCACATCCGCGAGGACGTGTTCCTGGTTGATCCGATGAAGGAGATCGGTGACGGCCCGCTCGGCGCGGCCTGGTTCTCGCCGACCTGCACGCACTTCTCCCGGGCGAAGGGGTTCAACATACTCGACCAGACCACGCGCGGCCTGGCGTGGGTCGTCTTGAAGTGGGGCGTGCTGCTGGCGCCACGCTCGATCTACTTGGAGAACGTCGAAGAATTCCAAGGATGGGGGCCGCTCGATGAGAAGGGCCGGCCGATCAAGGAGCACAAGGGCCGCACCTTCGCCGCTTTCGTGCTGGCGTTGACCACTGGCTTGCCAAAAGACCACCCCGACCTAGCCGAGATCCGCGCCACGCTGGGCGACGACTTCCCGCTCGAGCGAATCTACGCAGGCCTGAGCTACAAGGTCGAGTGGCGCGTGCTGCGCGCCTGCGACTTTGGCGCCGGCACCATCCGCAAGCGTTTGTTCATGGTAATGCGCCGCGACGGCATCGCGATTCGCTGGCCAGCTCCGACGCACGGCGACCCCGCATCGAAAGAGGTCAAGGACGGGAAGCTGCTGCCGTTCGTAACCGCCGCCGACTGCATCGATTGGTCGATCCCATGCCGATCCATTTTCGATCGCAAGAAGCCGCTGGCGGTTAACACGCTGCGTCGAGTGGGCCGTGGGTTCGAGCGGTATGTGAAGGACGCGGCGAAGCCCTATATCGTCGGGGCTGGGGGCCCGGGCTACGCGGGCAAGCCAGCGTCTGTCGACAAGCCGTTCGGCACGCTGACGACGGAGAACCATCGCGCGCTGGTCATCCCTCACGTCACCAAGTTCAACACGGGAAGCACCGGCCACGCCGTCGACGAGCCACTGGCTACGGTGACCTCTGGCGGTGGCTCGGTTCGCCCAGCAGGCGCTGCACATGGCCTCGGCCTGGTCACCGCTTCACTGGTCCAGTACTACAAGAGCGGTAGCCAGAACGTCGCCGTCGACCGGCCCATGCCGACCATCGTCACGAAGGATCGAGTAGGCGTCACGTGCGCCTACCTGTGCAAGCACTACCAAGGCGTCGTCGGTGTGCCGGTCGACCAGCCAGCGCCGACGGTGACGACGTCCGATCACAGCTCGCTGATCACGGCGCACCTGGTGGGCATCGACAACCAGAGCAATGGCGATCGCGACACGTGGGATGCGGCCCGCCCGCTCGGCACAGTCGTCACCGAGAACCGGCATGCGGTCGTGACGAGCAACCTGGTAAAGCTGCGCGGCACCAGCACCTCGGCTGCAACCGACGAACCGCTCGGCACCGTCAGCGCGGGCGGCCAACACCACGCGGAGATGCGCACCACGCTCACGCCGGCTGGTTTGACCGACGAGCGCCGCCAGCAGATCCGCGCCTTCCTGCGCGAGTACTGCCCAAGCCTCAAAGATGCCGAGCACCCCGAGCTGGTGACCATCAATGGCGAGCTGATGGAAGTGGCCGATATCGGCCTGCGCATGCTCGTGCCGCGTGAGCTAGCCAACGCGCAAGGGTTTCCACCCGATTACATCCTGGACCCGTTTTACACGAAGGTCTGCAAGCGCGGCCGCACGACCACCAAGCGCCTGTCAGGCAGCGCCCAGGTGCGCATGATCGGCAACAGCGTATCGCCGCCTCCGGCCGTGGCCGTGTTGCGAGCGAATAACGCTCACGAGCAGCTGATGGCGAGGGCAGCATGAGCAGCTGGGGAACCCCAAGCCGGATCAGCTCCGACCTTTACCGCGAACGCACCGCCGCGACACCACCAGTCTCGCTTCGCCGCCGTCGATGCGCATGCGGCAAGGTTGTCACGGCCAAGCAGCTGACGCAGTACGGCGCGTGCGCCGCGTGCGTGCTATGCACGCCGAGCCAGGCGAAGGAGGGGCGGTGACGGGACCTGTACCGAACAACCAGGACGAGCCGAACGATGTCGAGGCGTACCGGCACCACTTGCTGCTGCTCAAGTCCATGCACTGCTGCCGGCCGGTAGTCTACCAAGGCCTGAACCAGTTCATCACGTGCCTTACCGCGAACCGCAACGGCGGGCGCATCTCGATGACGGTCTACCTGGCCGGCAAGCCGGGCGCGATCGACAGTAGCCAGATTCAAATTCAACACGCAGCCCAAGAAGGGAAGACGGCATGACGAAACAATCAACCAACCCGCCTGAGCGGCCGCTGCGCGACCTTATCGCAGACGACTCATACGTGATGGCGTTCCAGACGGTGGGGCATTACCGCACGGCCCTCCTGCAGCACGCGGACGCCCTCGCAGCTAGGCAAGCCGACGTTGTAAAGGCCAAACTAAACTGCGTCGCGCCGCTCGACGGCGCCCAAGGAGAGGGAAATGAGTAACGCAATCAACGTAGGAGGCGGAGAAATGCACAACGACAGAGATCTGATTACACGGCTGGCCGCCGAGCTAGCGAAGCAGCTACGGCCTGCACTGCCGGTCGAAATCGATTTGTGGGATATCGCTACCATCGCGACATACCTCAAACGGAGCGAGTCAGTCGTGCGCGAGCGCATGGCATGCCTCCCCGATTTCCCAAAGGCAATCCGGTTGCCATCGACCCGATCTGTGCGCGGCCAAGCGCTGTACCGGGCCAAGGAAGTAATCCAGTGGGCTGCTCAATACCAAGACCGAAACTAGGTCGCAGTTAATCGTCCCCGCTGCGGCTAGGCGAGCGCTTCGCAGAGGGTGCAGCATAGAGGTTAAGTAGTTGTTTTGCCAGGTCTGCAGTGGTCTCGTGTTTCAGGTCAGAGTTCGATTCGGGAATGCTCGCGATTACTTGCACTGCCATTCCGACTGCATTGATGCGCTCTAAAACGCTGACGTACCCCTTAGATTGACTTAGGATTGATCGGTAGATCAACAGAAACGAGCCCCCAATGAAGCTAACCAGCACACCCGAGGCGGATGCAACGATCGACATCGGGAGCTTCTCAGGATCCAATGTAGCTTGGTAAATTCCATAGGAAATCAAGACAAAACCACCGATCATCACAATCAAAGTAAGCCAGTAGATGGACCTCACCTGGCTTAAATTTCGGTCTAAATAGCTTTCCAGTTTTATTCGAGCCAAATCCCATGCCAGCTGCGGGCTCTCTGGGTTCGCCCTGACCTGCTGTTCAACATCCTGCTCTCTTGCTTGACGTTGCTGCGAGGATATGTAGTGATCGAATCCCAAAACAGAAACGCCAAAAAGGCCCACTACTGCGGCAGTAACTCCAACCAGACGCTTTGCCACATCGTCTTGAAGACTACCGGTTTCTTGGGCGATACCGATACCAACCATGCAGCCAAGTCCAACCAAAGTTGCGATGATAAGTGCCCGCACTATAGTATTCCCGCTACGCCATCCTTGTAAATATGCCTTAAAGATCGATCCATACACATCAAACATCGCAGCCTCCGGATATTGTTGCTATTATTGTACTGCTGAGTTGTCAGAAAAAGAAAATATTCCGAGAAGTAAAATTTTTTTCGGGGTACTCATAAATTACGCATCTTCTCTGCAAGCTTATGTTTTTATTGATCTTTTGATTCCGGCCGGAGGCACCACCTACTCGCACCACGATTCGTATTATGCTAAAAACCCGTCATCTTCCCTAGGAAGCGCGGGTTTTTTGCTATCTGGCTTTCGCATCATCAAGCGTCTTCAGCCTAGC
>Ga0265797_10004154_pt1 | contig 22415 bp, 17 predicted proteins | sample P2T30metagenome_FD_192433 | JGI IMG/M metagenome (GOLD analysis project Ga0265797, IMG submission 192433) | Plant litter microbial communities from East Loma Ridge, Irvine, California - P2 T30 | ecosystem: Environmental > Terrestrial > Plant litter > Unclassified | place: USA: California... | reverse complement strand
TAAATCTTCTCGTATACCTGTTTTTTTCCAGCAACAAATCTTACACCTCGACACATTATCGAGGTCCAAACTCTTTTATCTTCTTTTTTCTCACGAATCATCTGCATTTTGGATGCCGCCAGACCCCCACTTTCCTCTGCAAGCAAAAACATGGCGGAGGAGTTGGCGGCGTCTGATTAATCTTTTGAATGATGGATGGCGGTCGGCTGGTCGATGCGAAGAGGGCTGGGGATGTTGAGGGCAGTATTCTGTTGGATTGGACCGATTACTACCTTGGACTTCTTCACCTTCTGTTATGATGCGCGTTTGGATTTTCTTATCACTTGAAAGGGTCTACATTAGTCTTTTAGTGTAAATGTTTACGGTTTTTTTGATAACATCTTGACTGTGTTGTGTGCCGTTTTCTTGTGTGGTGGCGCGGACTTGGACATGCTCGGTTAGCTTTTCTTGCCTTCATGTGATGCTTGTGCCAGTATGCCAGTATGCCGAGAGTCATCGGACATCAGTACAAGAACAGATAACTCGATTGTCTCTTACTGAACCGCTTAGTATATGATTAGTCGTCCATAAAGGATGGCAGCAATCTCGGGGACTCTGCAACCTTCCAGTCATCTTTAGGAGGACAGATGAGGGTTTGCCCAGTGGAAATCGCTCGTGCGCGGCCCTTGGGCGTGAGGAGAACCGGCGAGTCCAAGCCGAGGCTGGAATGGCAGGCGAACCACCCATTTACAAAGTGTAATCGACTTCACTACTCGTCACACTACTCGACACCCCATACATCATCCTGCCTACCACCTCGTTCTGACCATTACGTGCATCACCACTGGGTTGTTCAAAAGGTGGTGCGCTCCCACTGTATCCCTCACAGCGACATCGGCGACCAACACTCTTCTCCACCTGTGGTGACGGCATTGCGACGAACCGACTGATTTGCGACACCGGATAGCGACGCGATACACGTCCAGCAACCTGCTGGAGACGCCTGGTGCAGAGTGCGCACTCAGGTGGCAGGAGACTAGGACACTGCTGGGAGCAGCATGTCTGGCGTGTCACCACCTAAGCCCTGGGAGCGAGCCGGCGCTGGAGGAACCTCAGGTGTGTATTGTCTGACATTCTAGGAATAGACTCACAACTGACCGTGTGACAGCCGCGATACCAACAACAGCTGCCACACCAGCAACCACAGCCGGCGCGGACGCCGCGCCAGCACTACCATCAAGACCCGACTCGCTCAACACTGTAGCGACAAGGAACGCAGGCAACTACTCATCACCTTACAATCGCACATCTCCATACGGCGGTATGAACAGTTCGCCCTATGGTATGGGAGGCGCGATGGGAGGGCTGGGCGGCTATGGATCTGGCTACGGCTCTGGCTACGGCAGTCGATTCGGCGGAATGGGCGGCATGGGTGGAGGCATGTACGGCTCATCATACGGCATGGGCGGCGGATACGGTATGGGAGGCATGTACGGGCAGCAGAACGGCATGTACGGACCCAACGGCCAGGATCAGAGTCTCACTCAGACCTTCAGCCAGTCGACGCAGACCACCTTCCAGATGATCGAGTCCATCGTAGGCGCCTTCGGTGGGTTCGCGCAGATGCTTGAGAGCACATACATGGCCACCCACTCCTCCTTCTTTGCCATGGTCTCTGTGGCAGAGCAGTTCGGTAACCTGCGGCAAACACTGGGCTCTGTTCTCGGCATCTTCACAGTCCTTCGCTGGATCCGCACCGCCATCGCGCGCCTTACTGGCCGCCCGCCACCTGCGGATGCCACAGCTCTTACGCCAGCAAACTTCTCAGCCTTTGCAAGTGGAGGTTCTAGCTCTCTAGGTCCCGATGGTCGTCCCAAACCCAGCAAGAAGCCCTTCATCGTCTTCATGCTCGCCGTCTTCGGTCTTCCATACCTGATGGGTAAACTCATCCGCGCTCTTGCAGCTTCCCAGGAGGCCGAGGCGCAACGCCAGCTCGCAGCCTCGCCATACGACGCCGCCACAGGAGAGCAGCAACCATTGGACCCGAGCAAGCTCGACTTCTGCCGCGTGCTCTACGATTACACCCCTCAGCTGCAGCCAGGCCAAGCAGCCCAGCAAGGCATTGACTTGGAAGTCAAGAAGGGCGATCTTGTCGCCGTCCTCTCGAAGACAGACCCCATCGGCAACGCCTCAGAGTGGTGGCGCTGCCGTGCCCGTAACGGCCAAATGGGCTATCTCCCGTCGCCTTACCTCGAGACGATTCAGCGCAGACCACAGCAAGCGCAGATCTCAGAAAAGGCCGCGAACAGCGGATCAACGACTCCGGCGGACAGCTCAAGGTTAAACACAATGACTGGAAGCAACCCAGCGACCAGCCGAGCAAACAGCATGGTGAAGGAAGAGGTCAAAGTAAAGCCGGTCATGCCCAGCGGAAAACCTGGGGATGTGAGCATGGAGAGCTTCCAGCGTGGTGGTTTCTATCAGTGATTTTCGGCAACTGCTCTGTTATTCTCATGGATCTCATTTGATTGCTTCACTTCGTTTCCAAGCGAGCGGCGTTCTGATGCAGGTGGTCTTTTACTTTCTTGGCTTAGCTTGATGTTGCTTTCATGCTGCCGAGCAAAATACCTGGCAGGTTTGGTGTATTACCATCATTATTTCTACTGTTCTTTCTGGAGAACGAATGTTTGCGATCTCTACGGCAGCTGGCTCGAAATTTGGCAATGATGTAGCTCGCGATGCGCTAAAAGCTAGGTTTTCGGTAATCGATTCACGTACGAATTGCTGTATTGCTGTTTCTGATGATCTCCGAAATCAATTCGCTCCCTTGCAAGACCGTCGTTTCCGTTCTCAGCCTACACCGAGATATATTGAACAACGTCGATTACTGCGCGGAATCGCCCTCTGTATCGGGTGCGATATCAACTAGTAGATCCAGGAGTTGAATCTCAAGGTAGTAGTATCTCAGTGGATCAGGCTTTGATAGGATGGTGATACCATTGGCTTCGGAGTATTATAGTTACGGGCGTGCCAGTGAGATGAAATACCAAGTAACGTCATCATTGCGCTCCTCACACGCTTATTCAGGCACGGAAAATCTGTAAAACGCTGGCATGTATGGACAGTGTACATAGGTTCTGGATTGTCGAAAAGTCACGGCTCGGCCGGACCTGCACTCGTTAGTGAGATGAACGAAGTGAACATCAATATCAAATCATGAGAGAGTAATGCTGTTTCATTCTTCAAGTCGGGTTGTTAAGCTGGCAGGTATCTTACTAATCGTAGACCAAGAGCCAAAGCAAAAGCCAATCGATCTGTGTTTGGTGGGTACGTCAATCTGCCAATCAAGACTTCCACCGTCAATCACTCCAACGTATCGAAAACCAATGTCTCATCAAAGTCCCACGTCCGCGGTCTCCTACGCCTCTTGTGCTTAACCTCCTGGCTCACTTACTCGGTTCCTTCCTCTACCACCCCTCCTTTGGTTGCCAGTACGGTCGAGCAGCTGTGGCCGTAGACGCGGCTGCCGCAGATGCAGCCCCATACGGGGAGGAGATGCAGGTAGCTGTGGGTTTGAGAAGAAAAAGAAATGAGCTGTGGTGGTCTTTTTGATTGTTGTGGTGTTCTGTGACTTTTAGTTGGGGTTGGTGGGGTTGGTTCGTTGGCTGTATCATCTTTGGTGCGGGAGGGGTAGAATCAGCAATCTGTTTTTGTGATTTTGGGGTTGGTTATGGATGAAATGGTGGATGTGCTGAGGGAGGGACAAGTGGGCAAGTGCATGAATGCGGTCTGTAGTAACTCACTTGAGCTTAGCCTTGAGAGCGTCGAGGAAATCGAACCTCATGGAGGCGTCCCAGTGGTGCTCGGACTTGTCTGCATCCTTGTACTTGAAAGCTGCTTTGCCAAAGTGCAGGATGTCCACGGCATCGGACTTGCGACCCTGGCGCATCTTCGGGCCAGGCTTGGTGGCGATGACTTTCCTGATGGCAACGACCGGGACGGGCGACTTTGAGTCCTTCTTCACGATCTCGTCGGTTTCGGTGTTCTGGTCATTGTCGGCCATGACAGTGTCTTCGGTTTTGGCAGCGGCCGGAACGGCCGATGCACACTCAGTGGCACTCTCAGTGGCACCCTCAGTGGCACCCTCAGTGGTGTCCATTTGCTCGGCGATGCTGCTGGGCTCAGCGGCAACAGGATCAGCAGTGGCAGCCTCTTTGGCAACGTCGGAGGAGCTGGCAGATGGGGTGACGGATTCGTCGCCCCACTCTTCCTCTTCGTCATCACCGCTCTGCTCTTCATTGTCGGAAGAATCTTCGCCGGAAGAGTCGTCGTCGTTGGACGTGATCACCTGCGGCTTCGGCTTCGGCTTGTCCTCCACCATCGTTTTCTCTTTCTTTGACCCGACAGCCTCCAGCAGCTTGCAGGCATCCAGCCAGAAGTTCCTGGCAGCTTTGGCGATGTTGTCATCCATGGCCATGCCAACTTCGATGCGCAAGTGCTCCAGGTTCTTGGCCTCAGCAAGGAAGGCAAGCGCAGTCTTCGCATCCTTCTTGACATATTGATTAATCTCAACGTGGCGCAGATGGATGCGCAGAGGGGACTCGAGGTCTGCGAAGAAGGCCATGAGAACGCTCGGGCTCTCGAAGCGGAGAGGCCTGCAGTATAGGACAGGGGTGGCCTCTTCGTTTATCTGGGCAAAGTCAGCAACAATAATGCAGAGTGAGACGCACAGAATGCTCGCCTCCTTGCTGATCGCCAGCAATCCCACGCGGTTCTTGTTGCCCTCAGCGAAGGACTTTGCATAGGGGTCCTTGGTCTCGGTTTTGCGCTTCCCATCAAGGGTTATCGGCAGAGAACCCTGGCCCTTGGTGAAGAAATAGAATGTGTAGATGCGCTTGCGGATCTCTGGAGTGAGCTTCATGAATTTGAAGGCCTGAGCCGGCTTGACGAGGATGACCTGGAAGCCTTCATGTTGCTGTCCCTCGGGGATGACGTACTAGTTCCTGTTAGATGTGCTACTTGTGGATGGCTTGAAGGTTGGTCGTCGACTTACGGAGTCGAAGAGCGTAAAAGGAGCACCAGCGTCAAGCTTCAAGGCGTGCGTGTAGCTGACTTTGACATGCTTGGCCTCTGCAACGTCGCCTTGGTAGGTGACGGTGATTGGTAAAGTGGCCTTCTTGTCGCGGGCGAGCTTGCTGAGCTTAATTGGCTCCTTGGTCTTCTTTGGTGTGGTAGTGGCAGACTCTGCCTTTTTGGCAGTCTGCTTCGTGGCCTTGATCGGCGTGGCTGTCTCTCTGGCTTCGGCCTTGGTCTTCTGGTGCGTGGAGTTAGTGCGGGCGCAGTGTGCGATGACAGGTCGCAATGCGCAATTGAGGATTGAGCTCACCTGAGGAGTCTTGATAGGGTCCTTTACATCCTTCTTTGTACCTTTCGGAGGCATGACTGTTGTGTTTGGTTTGGCTTTGGTTGTGTGGTTGAGTTAGGTTGAGTTGATGTGTGTGAAGAGCAATGTTAAACAGATGCTCACGTCGTTCTGGTTTGGTTTTATGTGAAAGTTGAAAAGTTTGGCAAATGAAAAGGTGTGACAGGTCATTCAAGAGAGCAAAGCGAGCTTTCACATGCGCTGCCTTTGATCAGGACTTTCCCTACGCCGTAATCGGCAGTCAAGCGACAGGACATGTGAAAGAAACGCTTAAGATGACCCAAATGTTGCAATCATCCCATGCGTACAAACACTTTCGGGTAGGCCGGACGCACTAGATGACTGAAATAGTGAGATCATCTAGCACTCCCTTACAGCTATAAGGTTCGGGTACGGCCATGCTGGTATCCTAGAAATGGGTGCTTTGTACACACAGGCTAGCTGGCTAATCATAAGGTTCGGAATTTTTGCAAGGGCATTCGATTCGAAAGAGTCGTGATCCATCACAATGATTCTAGCATCGTTCGGACACTCGTCAAATGTCAGCAAGGCTCAGACAGGTGAAAGCTTAGAGATGGTCAGATCCATACAGTAATGACAACGGTAAGGCTTTCCATGTGACGGTGGACAACGCCGACTCGGCTACATTCGTTAGTCTAGAGACCTTAGGTTGTAGGTAGAAGAGAGATGATCATCAGGCTCCATTTGTACCGTGTTTGTCCAAGGCCTGGAAGTCGACTCACAGGCCCACCCAACGAACACGGACAGTCACAACAGTAGTATCTGTCGCTCTGAAGGATCTCCCATATAGCGTGGCGAGCAGCGCTAACCAATGAAGAGTCACGGTATGTTGGAACTGCACTGGTTTTGTCCCGCGTGAAGTCGAGCCTCAAAGTGAGGTCGGCGCCAAGCTTCCAGAGGCCAGTCGGCGCGTCGTCAATCATCGGAGGCTTCACTGAGACAACCACGTTCTCTTTACAAGACAGCCGACGCGATAAAACAAATATGGCCGAGCAAACAACCAACGGTGATGCGTTGGTGAAGCCGGACGTTGAGATGAAGGAGGAGTCTGCGCATGAGGTACAGCTGTAAGAGCTCCAGTTGCAGACACCTGCTAACACCACCTTCAGACTCTCAGCGCAGTCCAGCCGACTCTCACGGACCCCATTCCTCCCGCTCAAGCGCCTGAGAGTACGGCGACCCAAGCAGACATGCCCACAACTCAAGAGCCCGCACCGCCGGTCACAGTAGCAGCCGCAGCGACGCCCACTGCAAGCACACCTCGACCAAGCTCGATTCCTCCGCCTCCAGTGACAGTCAAATCAGAGAAGCCTGTGGCTCACGGAGGTTCTTCAAGACAATTCCTCAACCAGAACATCACGCCTCACCTATTAGAAGGAATGAAGTATTTGGCCGTCTACGAGCCCGAGAAGCCACTGCTGTGGTTATCGGAGTTCCTCAAGGACAGGAGCAAGGAGGTTGAGGGATCTTGAGCGCATGGAGTTGGCTCGGTCTTTTGGGATACGAGCACGAAAATCCACCCAACTTCATTTTGCATAGCCCAGGCGTTCAAGGCTGTTTTTGAGATACCCAAAGGTTACGGTCCCGAGAGACGAATGGAAGACACATATTACGTGCCTGCCTACATATTCCATTAGTACATTATCGATACGTGTGCCGTGATGCTGCCTAGATGCCGATTGCCGGAATGGCCAAATCGGTCGCTGCATCGGATACATGAACACGCAAAGGGCGTGATATCATGGCCTTGGCCTTCGATCATTCTGGCGATCTTGCGTCCAGCGCATCAAGAAACAGGCAGTCCGTGCACCCCGGCTTCGCCTTGTCCACCGTAAGGCTGGACATGGCATGTTGTGCGCAGTATCACGAGCAGCCACGCATGCATGTGACGCAATTACCGCAACGACTTCACAGGCATGTTACGGCATGTGACCTAACAAAGCGTTCGTACGCGAGTACGGTGACCACGACTAGGATCGGGCGTGTGAGGACCACTGAGTAGCGACGACGCTAAGATCAATTTGGCTTTAGCTGTTGTGAAGAGACGACTGGAGGCGCCTGAAAGGTCTCCCTTGGTCTGAAGGCCCGAGAAACGGGACAGAACCGGGACCAGGGTTTAGAGTTGTTAGACTGCTGACAGCCTGAAACCTGGCAGGGCGGCAGGTTGCAATCCTGACTTCCTGAGTCGCGAGCCCGCAATTTTACCTACTTCCGAGCCTGGGACAGGCGTGACGACTGCGATAAGCACATGCACAGGGCCCCGACGCAGTTAAGTATCCGACCTCGCCGCCCAGGTCGCAGTCGTCTTTTCTGTATCTATCTTCCTTTTCAGTCAACGAACTCCAACACAACGAACCATGGCTTTCTTCAACTTCGACACCTCGAATTCGCGTTTCGGCAAACTGTTCCGAAACTCTAATAAGTCTGACAGCCCACGTGGAAATGGAAGACACTTCGTCAAGTGTAGTTGCTCTTTTGACGTTCCATCAAAGGTAAGAGGAAGCAAATTGAACATTTTTCGAAGTTCTCAGCTAAGATCATGTTAGCCATGTCTATGGTACCATCTCAGCGACTACGCCAAATGAACGATCACAAAGACAAACGACAAACGCTTTCGAAGTCCTGATCCCCGACATGAACTCACTGCCATGACCCGCAATTGCCCGCCCACCCGGGGCACACTCTACCAAGAAACAAGAACAACACTACAAGATTCCGACCAAACAGCGACAAAGTTGGCGTTGCGATGGAAAAGACTACACCTTGATGGCTTAGTCCTGTCACGATTCTGGAAACTTCGTCGACGTCTCCGGTAGACCCGGCCCGGATACCCTGACTCTTCACCTCCACGACCGTTGCGGGCTAGTTCAGCCTTCAGTAATGACAGTCTCCTCGTTCCAGCCCTGAGGGAGAGAAGGGTCGCCCTTGAATTTGCGCCCAAAACCGGAGATTAGGCCGCTTGGATTTCTTGCCCGCCTCTCGGAGTCACCAGGCTGAGTTCTGTCTTGGTATTGGAATAGCGGTCTGTGAACTTAGCTCTCGGGGGACAGATTAATTGGGACAGACTATTGTCAACGTCGCCTGAACATGTCCCAAGTATCGTATTCCCGCGAGAGCTAGGAATTAAGGAATGACTCGGCAGACAGGAAATGGAAAGGGGCCGCATCTGCAGTCGCTTTGGGACTGATGCATACTAAATTTCTGTAAGAGACAATTATCAGCATCTTACAGCAATCTCGTGTAGACCGCGTCTCTTGACGATGGCTGACGCATCAAACTCGGAGTCGCATCGGTTCCGAGTCTCTTGAAGTCGTGACACTTCAACTCTTCCTGGATTCATCTTCCGTTGCGACCCGCGACGTCGGAGGACAATGGACGTGTCTCACCTTTTTCGAGCATCTTTCGATCATTGTCTTCGTTCTCGTCTTCCGTTCAAAATATCCTAACGCCTTGTGTACGACCGAATATTGTCATTCCGGCGACAAGAATTAGGCCATAACATGCGATACACGTACGGAGAACGTGCGTGACTTCGTCGTCTTTAAATAAATTGAATCACCTATATACCGCATCACCAATGCACGTGTGTGATAATTTACACATAGCACCTTTGATTGCAACTCATGAAACCGGGCATGGGATCAATCAATGTTTCAATAGTTTTTGCCTGCGAATAAGTCTTTGGAAAGTCACTCTGAGAGATCACCGATCTCTCAGTACTAGTGTATGCTAGCCTATGCAGGAGTTTGAGTTCGACTCGACGCGTTCTCCTGGAGCACCCTATCGCGTCTCTTCTCGCCCTACCTATTGTAACGAGTTTCTCATAGTCAGTAATACTCTTACAGTTGTACACAAGGCTGTCGCTAAACTCCCTCTTCTGCACTAACCGAAGTCGCACAACGCCACCCTATCCAAACGACGGCCTTGGTGATCTGGCGTTGCCGATCCGTCTGGGGAAGAAACACACCGGTTCACCGGGACATGTCTTCTAGACCACACCGCAAACTATGGGTCTGCGAACCTGGCTCAACAGCGACTTCAGTTTCCATCCAAGCAGGCGAGTTAGTCGACGATGTCAAAACCCTGGTGCTTACCAGATACGCCAACTCCTTGAGCACGGTCGATGCGGCCAACATGACGATAGCCATCAAACCTCGACTACACGGGCCGCCGACATGCTATGAGCGTTTTTTAAGTCCTGATGAAGACGTGTTCCATCTACTGGATTGTTACTACCCCGGCGGACAAAAACTACTCGAAGCTCTCATCATCAGCTCGGCAGCGCCACGGCCGAAGCGCAATACATCACTGGCCGACAACCACAAGCAAAGAAGTGTCCCTGCGAGAGCTCCCATCAATTGGCCGCCTTTCGACTCTTGGAACGAGCCTGCCACCCCAGTGCGAGGTCTTGGCTTGACCATTCGAGAAACCCAAGCTACTCCTGTTCAAGAAGGGTCCTCCAGAAAAGGATTACAGCAAAGCAGTCTCATGCGCTCCAAATCAGCTGGCAACAGCAGCACACATCTCAGAGCCGATTCGGGAAAATTTGAAAGAAGCGCTAGGGATCTCTTCAACGCCGGTCGATATTCTCCGAGTGCGCAACCCACGAGACGTGACTCCAGCCCTTCAGATCGTGCTTCTAGTCGAAAGCCTTTCCCAAGGCGCAATCCCAGCGCACAGCCTGCGCGAATCAGACGGCCGACTCTTGAAGATCGACCTGCTAGCTCCTACTTTACACCGGCTCAGACACAAGGATCAAGACCTGGTTCGAGGATCGGACGGCCCTTGACTGCGAGGCCACCAAATATCAGACCATCCAAGACGCACGCAACGAGCGAAAAGCCACCCAAACAAAAGTCAACATCAAAACTCCGCCATTCCAAATCACGCGTACAACTCGATGGAGCGATCCCTCCAATCAATGTGTTGATCGCCGAAGACAACTCTCTCGTTTCCCGCGTCGTATCGAAACAGATGCAGCAGCTGAACGTGCGCTGGGACACAGCGGCCAATGGTCTTGAAGCCGTGAACAAATGGAAGGCAGGCAAGTTCCACCTCATCTTCATGGATATAGGGATGCCTGTGATGGATGGTTTAGCAGCGACACAGGAGATCCGACGTCTGGAGCGTGGCGAAGGTACCGACTCTGATAGCAGCGCTACAGATGTGCCACCACAGCAGAGAGGTCCAGTCATCATCGTTGCCCTCACGGCGTCGAGTCTTCCCGCGGATAGAGACAGTGCGCTTAATGCTGGTTGCAATGATTTCATCACGAAACCCTTGGAGCAGGCCTGGCTCCAACAAAAGGTGAAGGAATGGGGTTGCATGCAGGCTCTTATCAACCACGAGGATTGGCGGATTTGGCGAGCTTACGCGACCCAATTGTAATCGATTTATTGGCCTTGCTTTGCTATAGGAATGCATCGATGCCTGTATTCCGGTCAAATATACTGATATTAGTTATCCAAATAATGTTTACATCCGTCCGGTCAGCTACAGCACTGTAGATCAAGAAACGATCTATTCAGCCACCTCATGCGCCTTCTCATACTCAGCCTGCGGCACCTCATCCTTCCAAGACGTCTCTATCAGATTCATTAGCAAAATTCGCACTTCCCGGGTACCAATCCAACCAAACAAGATAAACTTACTCCCCAAACTAATTGCCGTATGCGCCATAAGTGTTTCACCCGTCGCGCCATGCCAATGCATCTCTCCAGCAGGCACATGCACAACATCGCCGACCATCAGCTTCCGCGGAGTCTCGCCTTTGGAGCAAACGAAACCCGTGCCCATCGTGACGGTCAGGATCTGGCCGCGCTCGTGCGTGTGCCAGAATGTGCGGGCGCCGGGTGTGAAACAGACGTTGTTGCCCATGCAGTCATCGGCGGTGAAAATAGGGTCCATGTGCACTGTTCCGGTGAAGGTTTCGGTGGGTTGCTTGGACGGCGTGTTTGGTTTGTGGGCGGCGCGGATGAGTTGCATGATTGGTGATTTTGTAGGGTTGTCGTGGATGGTAGTCGGATGCCTGGTTGGCCCTTTGAATGTGAGGTCGTTCACTTGTTCTAGAGGTGGAAGAAACATGGAAGTCATCGACTCGGAGAATCGAGGACCGCCACTACAGTCATCACGATGAGATAGCCTCGGTTACCTGCTATCTAAATGATAGGTCCCCGACTAGGTATTACAATTTGGTTGAAAATCCCTACAAGTTTGATCTCTAAGCACACTTTTGTGACGCTACAACGGACCAGGAGCAATTTACTCGTCCATGCATTTTTATCACGATCGAAGGGTTCGTAGTTGACTAAGGCTAATGTCGCATGTTGTCAAATATTAGCTGCAAGACCTAGAAGTCTAAACACACATTAACATTCATATCATTCCCAAAGACCATCTGTTCATTGTTTCATTATATCGTCATGTGCTATCGATCACGCGTCGTTGTCAGTCGTCATAAATCATGCATCAGCCTCCAGCCTCTAACCTCTATCGGTATGCAGTAGGTGCTCATACCAGCAGCTCTAGTACATCCAGATCAATAGTATACCAGTGAGGGCAACATCTTTGACGGCTCCAAGGCGTAATCCCCATCTGTCACGCCACCATCGCCGGCACCCGCATCATCGGCCGCTTGACCGCCGGCAACCCATCTAAGTCTTGATAATGTTGCCAGCGACTCTGATCGCTGCAGCGGTCTTCTTCACCCACTCTTCGGCCAGAGTAAAGTTACCGGCGTCAACGGCCTCAGTGATTCCAGGGAAAGTCACCGGTGCGTAACCTGATGATGTCAGTAAGTATATCTCCAACTTCGGGGCAGAACATAGCTAGACTCACCAGTATCAATGCCAGGTGCAAAGATAGTGTGCTGGTAGAACTCCCGATCCGCGAGACCGCCCTGACTAGTGAAACCTCTCTGGAAGTCTCTGAACTTGTGGTTCACCACACGCATGAGCTCAGTGTTGTTGCTGCTCACTGCTTGTTCGGAGAGCTGGGCGACCTCGTTGGCCTGGGTCCTGAAGGTATCGATGGCATCGCGTAGGTCAGAGACACTCAAGTTGCCTGAACTGCCGCTGATCACTTCGGTGAGTGCGTCGAAGTAAATGTCCATTTGGTCGGCATAGTTGGGGAGGTTGAAGGGGATAAGCTCTGCGGTTGCCAGATTGTACGCGAGGAGTGAAAGGTACTCGCCCATCGCTTCGTGGTGGTGGAAGCCGGGATCGCCAAAGGTTGACATCCAGTGGTAGGAGTCGTAGTTGCTGTGGTATGGGTAGAGAGGGTCGGTTGGGCCACCGTCAGAGCCCATGTCAATCTATGCTAACGTCAGCCTGGAAGCCATACTTTTCACAACCATGCCACTTACCGATCCGATACCACGGTGCACGAATGCAGTATAGTCGCTGCCACTGCCAAGAACCTCGACAGTTCCATTGGTGTCCTCGTACCACACTTCGTACATAGTACGGTTGGTCATGGGCCAGGAGATTTTCTTCATGATATCGGTTGCGATGGTGTGAAGTTCTGGAGTCGCAGCGATCATCGGGTGAGGACCGCTGGCTGCGATGTCAATGTTCAGATACGACACAGCAGTGTCGGTGAGCCATGGGATGTATTCCTCAACCCACTCAGTCGAGCCGACCAAGCCGTACTCCTCTGCGTCCCAAGAGCATAGAACGATGTTGCGCTTTGGCTTCCAGCCCTGTGCAAGAAGTTTGCCAAATGCACGTCCAAGTTCGACGATGACTGCTGTTCCACTGTTGGGGTCGGCTGTGAAGCTTCAGTCAGTATACATCCGTCTTTCTGACGACTTTCTCGAGATCCCATACCTGCGCCGCCGATGATCCATGCATCACGGTGGTTGCCAATGATGATAGTTTCGTCGGGGTTAGTGCCATTGATCACGCCGATGCTGTTCCAAATGGGTGTGTAGACTTCCTCCATCATGTTCTGCACGTTTAGTGTAACACCAGGAGCCGGTCCAGAGCTGTAAGAAGAGCCTTTGATGGCGCCAACGTATCCGGTACGGTTGACCTCAGCACCCGGGATACCGTGGCCTTCGAGGGCTGCAATCAGCGGTAGAGCATCCTTCTCGGAGATTGGAATAGACGGAATTCTTGGAAGCACATTCGACGTGTCTGCGCGAGTAGAGTTCTCTCGCGATGGGTAGCCGGGAGTCGACGGATCACCAGGGTAGGTAGAGAGAAATTGGACCTAAAGTGTGAGCATTTTCTGCTGGTATCTCAGAAATAAGCGACAATGGTTGAACCTACAGATCCCCTCTGAACTTGACTGGGATTGCGTGCCCCTCCTGAAGGGTACTCGGCGTATCCATTCTCGACCGTCACATTCCCATCTTGAGCAGGGTCAGTGTAGATGATGCACGCGACCATGCCTTGGTCTTGTGCGTTCTTCACCTTCAGGCCGCGGAAGATGCTGCCATCTAGAAGACTTGTCAGCAACCATCGGCATACTTTCGGAATGGTAGGAGAGCAATCTAGAGGACTGTGGATTTGTCGGACATACTACGGGATGCGTTAGTACAACGGTCAGGTATACCTCACAATCCATGGAGCTTACCATCGAGCCAAAGCTACTTTTCCTTCGAGCTCTACGCCTAGGTCTACGAGTCTTTGATAATCCCTCTGTGTGCCCAAGCCGACATAGACGAACTCTGCGCTAGCATTTCCCGTTGCTGAATAGCCGTGGAAACTAGGCAAGCGGTCCTCGCGGGTGGACGTCTCGTCTTCCTCCAAGACGTCTTCGACCAGGCCGGCTGTATAGACACTGCCATTGGCATATGTCATGGACAGCGAGTTGTTGAGAGGGTAGTTCAGAAACACCGTGTATTCCGACAAGCTCGAAGGGATTCCTGCTTCTTCCCACTTATCGGCAGTCCATTGGGCTTGAGATTTGTTTCGCCCGGCAACGTGGTCGCCTTGGGTGTAGTAGAACGACCAATCCGAGATGGAGTTGTTAGAGAATGAATCAATGATCGTTTGTTCGTTGGGCGTGAGGCTGGCGAGAGGAGTAGATTCAAGTTGTCTTTTCACGAGGCCAGGAGTATGGAAGTGACGGTCTCGTTGGCATGCAATGACTGAGCCGGCCAGAAATGGCACGGCCAAGAGCGTGGTCGAACGCATGATTTTCAGACTAGAATCAAGTAAATAGAACTTCCGCACTTACTGAAACACCACCATGATGGACACCAGCTCTATATAAGTAGTGGTAACTCACCTCTCCTCGGCCTCTATCGTCCTCAAGCTGCAGGCCCCAGCCACTCTTCAATGCCCACTTGGCGATGATGACAGGCTGCCTTACGAGGATCTGAGATGCGGAGTTGTGGGGACAGAGGATGTAACACTGGTATCTACCTTCTTTCTCTGGTAACGCGCAGCTCGGCGAGGTGAGCAGACATTGGGAATCATCGTCATTCTTTCTTGGCATCAGCATCCCGCCTGCGAATGCTGTATAGTGCCGCTGACAATTTGCAGTAGCGCTCGACGACACGTCGGAAACGCGAATGCCAGGGCCGTATCGTTCCGTGAAATGAGTGGTATTGGCGCCGGGTAAGGTATCTCCTCTTCTACAGCAGGATCTTCAATCTAGTCGACCCCGCCCCTGCGATTCGGCACAAGGGCAAATGCCATACCGACAATCGAGCTTGTCTTCCAAGACTTGTGCTTGCCTTCGGAGGTGGATTTCAGCTGCCTCGAAATACCAAATACTGTGATGAACGCGAATGGACTTCTTTGGGCTATTCAAGGCCGGTTAGTGCTGCAGCAGTTGATTCTCCAGGATAACAGTCCTAGTGAAGTGATCAACGCCGGGCTTCTAGTCTTCAGCCTGTAGGCTCTGGATGTTGTCGAAAGGTCGCGAAAGCCGACGGCCCAGTTGAGTATATATGTAAGGTCGGATTATGTCGAGACATATCCGCGTTGTGAGCCTAGGAGAGTTGATCGAGAATATCGAATCTGAGTCTAACACTAACCCTGAACGTGCTCATTCTCTCGAGACCACAGCTTACATAATACTCGCGACTGAACTTCATGACGCGACTATGACCTTTGCAACCTGCATCATCACAACGTCCAGGCAACATGAGGCAACGACGTGTACATTTAATGGGTCGACCGCGGACGTTCATTAGGTGAGCCACTTGTCTCCTCCGATCAATCGTCTCGCCATAATGCAAGCATCACGTTTTTACTTCAAAATTGCTCGGTCCGTTGCACCCAGCACGCATCAATACCCAGTAATTGTGACCTCATCATATCATGCTCGATGCTATCAGACTGCTACTGCTATAAGTACCCTTCGCCGTCGTAGCATGCCTAGCACAAGTCATCCGATCAACAGAATCACTCAGCTCAACAACCACATCGCCACATTTCCCAGACACCGCGCCAACATGTCTTCCCAAACCAACAACGACCAATTCAAGCTGGAGTCCCTGTTTTCTGTCAAGGGCAAAGTCGCTTTGGTTACCGGTGGCGGCTCGGGAATCGGCTTGATGTGCACACAAGCACTTGTCAACAACGGAGCAAAGGTGTACATTACCGGCCGCACACAGGAGAAGCTCGACCGTGTCGTGGAATCCCATGGCAAGAACGCTGCTGGAGAGATCATTCCCCTCACCGCCGACATCAGCAACAAGGACTCCATCAAGAATCTTTACGCCGAGTTCTCAAAGCGTGAAAACAGGTATAACCTCACCGTGCACTTAATGACAGTTGATTCATGTACTGACCACGTTTTACAGTCTCGACATTTTGGTGAACAACGCCGGTATCTCCACCGGGTCGACCAACACCGATGCTGGTTCAGCAGAGGCACTGAAGAAGGAGCTCTTCGACAACGAGTCTGCTACATTTGCTGATTGGGATGACATCTTCCGTACAAACGTCTCCTCAATCTTCTTCATGACCACTGCTTTCCTGCCCTTGCTCGACGCCGCATCGAAGAAAGTTCACGGCTGGAGTAGCACCGTCCTTAACATCACATCCATTTCAGGTATGTACCACGGTTCAGCAGCTTCCATTCAGCACTTACTGACCTTCGTTGTGTAAAAGGTATGGTGAAGACCAGCCAGCACCATCCCAACTACAATGCCAGCAAGGGAGCCGCAATCCACCTCAACCGCCTGCTCGCCAACGAGATCCAAGAAAATGGTCTCAAGATCCGTGTAAACTCTCTTGCGCCGGGTGTCTTCCCGTCGGAGATGACTACCCAGGAGTCTGATGAGACCCAGAAGTCTCACATTCCCAAGGAGAAGTTCGAGGGTAAGGTGCCAGCGCAACGACCTGGCAACGACCGCGACATGGCCAATGCGGTATTGTTTGCTGTCACCAACCAGTACTTCAATGGACAGAACTTTGCCGTTGATGGAGGGTACACGGTTGCTGCTGGCCAGTAAAGTGTCGGGGTTACATGTAATTGAGTTGCTGGTAGGCGCTGGCAGATGTTTACAATACCACCTCGCAAGCTCGCCATGGACGTTGGGATTATCTTGATATGATTCATGACTTTGATATTGTATTTAGCATTTATAATTTATCTCTGTCTGGCATCTTCTGTTTCCAAACGTGGGAAAGCCGATGCTTTCAATCATGGCAACTGCATGGGACACAAAGAAAGGCAAGGACGTATCGTTTCATTACATTTAGGCAAGATGTGAATATTAATGTGCAGAACCCTATTGATCGGCTTCCTTTGCAGACCTTGCCGAGTTGTATTGATCTCGGGGTCACTAGGAACTCGCGACTGCCGAATGAAGCTTTGCATCTGCTCTCCTTCACCTCACTCTTCTGCCTCGCCCGCTCGTTTCCTGCGGCTCTATCAACATCAACAAGCTCGTCGCACTGCGATTGCTGATACACAACTTCTTCGACTTCCTCACACCCTGCAATGCCACTGCATTCCCTCGCATACCGGCAAAATGGCCGACAGTAAAGGCTTCCCAAGCGAGCTCTTGCACATCAAGTACCTCTTCCTCTGCAAGCGATACCAACACTGCATCGGCGCGAGCCTCGACGTGCTCAAATCGCACGAACTAGGCGACGCGAAACACCTGTTCTTGGAGTTTTTCGCAACTTTCTACCTCGCCTGCGCGCATGACGAGCTTGCGCGTTCGATGCACGAGCACTCTTCCTTCAAGATGACAGTATTCGGGCGAGCCGAGCAGCATTATCTCCAAGCGGTCGCGTGTCTTCCGACGGTCGAGCAGTGCCGCACCATGCTCGAGGAAGCGGAGGCTCCCTTGGACACGAGCGCCACCACCACCGAGTCGTTCCTGGCGCACTTGTTCGTGCCACCAATCGAGTTCCAGCCAACAAACCTGCGAGCAGCTCGCCGCAATCGTATTGCAAATGACGACCTCTTCGATTTCGACAGCGACGATGACTCTGATGAGCTTCCAGAGAAAGATCTTCTTCGTGTTTTGAGACCGAATGGAAAGCTACAGCGCGATTTCAGCAGCATGTCTCTACTTGACGTCCGGCCAAAGCTCAGCAAATCAGTCTCACAAGGTCTTCTGCGACCCATCCGTCCAGGCTCGCCACCGAAAGCCTACCACCTACCACCAAAGCTGCCGTACGTCGGCAAGAACCATTCTCGCAAACCTTCGCCTTTCGCGCTACATCTTGCATCACTGAAAGAAGTATCGTCGCCACCCACAATCATGAAGACACCCGTCAAAGAGACGCCGGCTTTCAACCTCACTCGCCTAGCCGAGCATCTCGCTGGCATGCACACGCAAATCAAAACTCACATGACTTTACTGCAGCAAGCTAAACTCGCCACAACCATTGCACAAGCAGAGCGCGCATCCCGCTTGACGGCTTCGAGCCAGTCACCAGTAACTCCACTTCCACACTCGAAGAGCTTCTGGTCTTTCACCCCGGTGGATGTCAAGAATGCTGAGAGGCAGCAGAGAATTGAGGAGGGTAGAGCCCGGGGATGGGAGAGGCAGCGGTACAGATCGGAGAGGTATCAGGCGCTTGCTGAGAAAGCTATGGCGGAGTTGTAATTCGACCTAAAGATTGTGAGACTTTTGCATAGAGACACTCACGTCAGGATCATGAGTGGAAAGCAGAGTATGTTAATGGTCTGTTTGATGGATAAGGTAGGTAGTCTTCATAGAGCATCGTATTGAAGTTCGAGGAAGTTGGAAAGCTTGGACCTCCTTGTGGTCAGAGCGCAGTGCTCTCCTCATGCTCACAACGCGCAAGAGCGTGTTTTATCGGAAGCAGGTGGTATCATTGAATGCGACAACAACTCTTGAACGCCCAAACTTCCGTCGCACACCGCGCGCGACGCCGTATCCACAGTCGCTGATCAATTCCACAATCTCGCATACCAATTTGCGCAATCATGGACTCCAGCCGCAAGCGCAAGGTGACCAACGCGACAGACGATAGCGCAACCAAGAGGATCAAGCTGGTGGTACGTGTCCCTCCATCTACACGACACACATGCCGGCCTGCAACGCGATATTGCAATGCACGCAAAGGCTCAGTACTGCGGTGTGTGGGCGCGTGTATCTCGCGGTGGTATCGGAAGGTGTGGTGGTGGTGGTGTTGGATGTGGGTACAAGAGGGAAGACAAGTCCGTCGCAGCGTGAGAGCATGAGCGGCGGCATTGGACTTGACCCAACCTAACACACGGCACTTCCGTCATACTCCGCTGATCCACCGTGAGCACCTCGCAACCACGGCGTATATCATGATTGCGCCAACTGCGGTTCTCAGCGATAAAGACAACTAACTCACCCTTGCAGAACAAGAGAGATGTGCCCTCGCCCGCTCCGCCACAGACACCTGCAGCCGCTCGAGCACCCTCGATAGAAGCCGTCGGCCTTCAGTTGGTCAACAACTTGAGGAAGTCACAGGACAAATCGTAAGCCTTTGGGTGCCCAGCCATATCCATACTGCAGCTTGATCACATGTACTGACCGGTGTGCACAGTGGCCGCCTTATCGCCTCTCAGTTTCTCAGCCTCCCTCCACGCGACGAACTACCAGACTACTACGAGTTCACCAAGCTACCGATAGCTATTGATACCGTTGAAGATAAGATCAATGCCGGCTCTTACAGCACCATTTCCGAAATCGAGAGCGACTTCAAACGCATGGTGCAGAACGCAAAAGACTACAACGACACCAAGAGCGAGATCTTCGAAGACGCCGAACGGATACGCAAACATGTCTACAACTACATGAAAGTACACAACCCAGCATACAACGAGGATCCAAATTACGCGAGCTTTCCTACGCCGATTCCCGAACCTAGTGAACGACGACCCAATGGCGCTTCGAGTGGACACCAAGCGAACGCACGAACGTCAGCGACTCCTGTTCGGCCCGCGAAGAGCAAAGCTACCAATTCGTCGGAGCCACCTGATAGAGCATCTTCAGTCGCGGCAAAGACGAAGAATGACGACTCCAACGAGCAGGACGGAGAGGTAAACTTTGATGGCCTGTCGTTCCAAGACGCCCAATTTGCCATCATTGACACTTTGCTCAAGACCACGGATGAAGAGTACGTATAGTGTGGGTTGTGCAATCCGCAGCGCTCAGTTTGCTAACATGATTCCGCAGAGGCCTGGAGATTTTCACACCATTTGCGAACTTGCCATCACGAAAGCTGGAAGACTACTACAAGTTCATCAAGTACCCAGTCTGCCTCAGGAAAGTACGAAAGCGTATCGATGGCGAACATGGCCGTCACGAGCACACTGGCGTCACAGACTTCAAGACGTGGGACGCCTTCGAGGAGGAGGTGAGCTTCATCTGGCGCAATGCCAAAGATTACAACGAGGACGGCAGCGAGATGTTCGATCTCGCCGGGCAATTGGAGGTGAGTCTACTCCCGAGCCCCCAACATCAACACTGTTACTGATTCCGTACAGATACACTTCAAATCGCTGCTGGAGCGAGCTAAGTCAAAGGTCAGCGGACCCGAGAAACCGAAGATTAAGATCGGTGCTCCCAAGCCACCCAAGGTCACCCTGAACTTATCAGCGAACCGACCCTCACCAGCTCCCGCCGCTGTCTCTGTCGACAACGATGCACTCAAACGCCAACGCCAGGCGGTATCAGCAGGAGTCAGTGGTCAGACGGTCGAGCCTCGAAAATCTCCTGCAGTGGAAGGTCCGAAACGTTCCACTCCCCAAGCGCCACCTGCGGCTGAAGAAACTCGCCCAAAAAGTGCCGTTGCTGCGGCCTCTCCGGTCGAGCCAGTCAAAGTCGAAAAGGCGGTGTCGCAATCACCGGCCGTCAATCATGCTGTTCCAGTTGTTCCAGCTGTCCCAGTCACCAATGCCACACCTACTGCTGCCACAACCAGTATCGTCAATGGTTCGATGCCACCGCCCTCCGTTCGACCCACGAGCAGCAGCCCATATCCCACCAGCCAACCACCAGTCAGCAGCTACACGTTCACCGCACCTGTTGCTCTGCCTCCAACACCGCTCCGCCCCTATCCTTTGGCCGACGCGCTCATACCCAAAATCATCATTGCGACACACCCTAACCTCAACCTCCCGAAGCCTCTAAAGCTCGCCATACCACCACACCCGACCCTCTCTCAACAGTCCCGCACCATGACACTCCCTTCGAGTCATTATTTCCTTCAGATTTCACCCTCAATATCGAAAGGTCTAAGTTTCGGACGGCCCTATAAGATGTTCGTCACCGTCAACAACATCCGCCTGACGCAGCGCGATACGCAACAGGATGGCTTTTTGAAGACGCATGTGTATGAAACAAGCTTGGCGCAGGGCGTCAACAGGATCGAGATCGAAGTCGTTGCTTCGAAAGATCAAGCCAAGGAAGGGTTGGACGTGGAAAAGGTCACAGTCTTTGCAAACTTGCTGAGGTCGTAGAATGACGCGTTCGGTGGTATTTTTGTATGTCATGAATCGAACCGAGAGAATAAGGATGGCATCGGCGGTGGGTGTATGGTATTGGAGACTCAATTGTTTGAGCGATCGTCTCCGCGCATTGCCTATCATTATAATTTTTTGTTAGAACAACGCCGGCACGTCTGCTCATCGGAGATCTGCTTCTAAATACACCACACCATCCAAAGGATTGTGATAATATGCTTCTATTTCTATGAATCCGATCGCTCCATACAACGCCAATGCCGCCGTCATCGTCGCAAGCGTGTCGAGCCGCATCTTCGCATACCCTAACCGCTTCGCCTCTATCATAGCTCTCATCGCTAGCGCTTTGCCGATCCCCTTTCCTCGCCCTTCGGGCCCAACGTACAGCCGCTTCATCTCACAGATGCCCAATGACGGGTCTAATGCCCGAACCCCTACACATCCGATCGCTTCCTCGTTTCTGTTTGTTGTTGTTGTGGATTTCGCGAGAAGGAGCAGGCCGGTGGGCGGACCGTACATTCTTTGCAGGTTGGCGATTTCATTGGTGAAGTTCTGGAATGTGAGGTCGAGATTTAGTGCAGCGGCGTAGGCGTGAAAGAGGGTTGAGGCTGTTGTGTAGTCGGTGGGTGCGAGGGCGGGGGTTATGATATAGGACATTTTGGATATTGTCCTCTTTTCGATGTTGTTTAATGGATCCGAAGTTGGGGTCTCCTCGTGACGTAAATCAATGTACTCCTTTTTTTTTTAGTAAGATCCTCAGTTCTTTTGGTTGCCTTAGTATATTCGTCTAGGATCCCGGTGAGTGATCATCCAAACCAAATCAATGGTTACATGTATCACAGATTCACACTCGCGCATGACATTAAATAGGGGACTCCAAGCATCGCCCAGTGTTTAGGCAACTGCAGCCTTGATGGTGGGGCTGACCGCGGGCCGCTGGCGCTAGCAGGCGCCTGCTTTTGCCGCGTTGTCTCTGGTCGCCGTCTTTATTGTCCTTCGCGACAGACACTGTCTCTTACCTTTGCATTGCTACATCCACCACTGCGCTCGCACCTCGACATCACAGCAAACACGCTCTTTTCGCACACCACGTACTGGAACATTCTCTCGT
>Ga0265797_10004153_pt1 | contig 22428 bp, 22 predicted proteins | sample P2T30metagenome_FD_192433 | JGI IMG/M metagenome (GOLD analysis project Ga0265797, IMG submission 192433) | Plant litter microbial communities from East Loma Ridge, Irvine, California - P2 T30 | ecosystem: Environmental > Terrestrial > Plant litter > Unclassified | place: USA: California... | reverse complement strand
TGGCAACGTATTATCGGCACGCCCGCCGCCATCATTGATCATGTTCCCCAGCTCTCAAGAGTCACTTGACTCCACACGTCCACCCGCTCTAGACCTAATCAGACATCGAGCCTTGGTTATCGTCCACTGGCCACGCGCATGGGCCTGTGTGTGGCGCTCTGTACCCGCGATGCCGCGCATGAACCAACCCTCCGAACATTAATAGTATCCGCATGGTACTGTTCGTAGGCGAATGTGACGATACCTGTTATGTACTATAATCCTCCTTGTTCGCGACGAGAAGGACACATTGCGCCTCTTCCTTTGTCGTCGTGATGATGGTGGCACGTCTCTGCGATCGGCAGCGCACTACTGAGCCAACCGCTCGGTATGGGCATGCTCGCTTGCGTGCTGCGAACCTGCAAATCACTCACCCTTCCTCCTCTTCGTCTATCTTCTGATCTGCTGCTCGCCTTGTTGATCACTTGAGATACAGTAGTACAGCCTCGCCGATCTTGCCTCTGTTGCGAATTGACGCTTCTAGGCCTTTGCCCTGCTCTGTTGCAGTCTCTCTGTCGTCTGTCGCAACAAAAAAAGTTGCCAGTAGTCCCCTATTACAAACACACCCTTGCCTATCTCTAGACCCTGCTGCTCTTCAAGGTCTGGTGCCTCGTTCCTGCTTCTCACTTGCGCCGCCCACATCGCTAGCGTTCTAGCCAGTGCCAGAGAGGCGCCCTGCGTGGCCGAGAACCGAATGGTCAATGGATTGGCGATACGCCTTCGCTTGTCCCTCTTCTCGTTATCGAGCCGAGCGATAGGACAGGCCGGGACAGCACAGGACAGGACGTCTCATTCACCAAGCCGATAACGCAATTTATCAGCCACCGCAAGCGCGCGGACTCAGCAGAGGTCAGCGCGTGCGCGCCAGATAACGTGCTACACCCGGCAATTGACGATATCTATCATCATCATCGTCAGTGTAGAATACCCTCGGGCCTTTTTACTTCTGCCCTCATGAATTCTGTCATCATCAGCGCGCGCACTAACCAGCGGAGAAAAGGCCGAAACCACCCTGCTCATGTTACTGTATAGCGTCAGCGAGTTCCCACTTCTCCCTCGCGAGAAAGAGAAACGCCCGACCGAAACGCCTCGACTCTCGCATCCCCTCATCTCCCCAGCGGGCACGCGCGCGCTATTGCCCTTTTAGGCACAGCTCTGGCGCGATTTCTCCATCTCCCACACATCAGGGATCGACATATCTGCTCGGTAGCACGGCAGCACGCACGGCTGTGCCGATCGCGGGCGGCTCACGCTCTCCCTCATACTCACACGTTGCATTCGGCAGTGTCCAGTTCAAACTCCAGGGCAAGGGAAGAGGGCAAGAGGCCGGGCGAAGCTGAGTTGAAGCGAGGAGGCTATTCGCGGTGCCTTTCTCGCGCCTCTCCCGCTACTCTGACCGAATTGGGAATGCAACGCTCGCGGGGGCCGAGATCAGCGATCAGCGAAATCCTTCGGACTTGATAAGAAATCCAGTTTTATTTTCTTGGTCGTCCGCGGTGTTTCTTTGTTTGGAAAGGGAGAAATAGTATGTAGGCGAATTAAAGTGCCTGGAACTGCGTGACTTGACCTGAAGCTACGTGCGACGATTGCTTAGTGTGCCAGGCCAATGGACAGGCGTAAACAATGTGCAGAGAGTCGGTGGTTTCAAAAATAATTTCCCACACAGTGTGACCCTTGGTCGCCCTTTTTTTGTTCCAAACGGTCTGGATTCCCATGGTAGATCTTCCAGGGTCGTGTGGACATGACATAGCATTACAGTGCAGAACCACTACCAGACTAGTAACCTTCGACCCTCGTACGTAAGAAAATGTCTCTCGTATAAACAATGGGGTAACGAGAAAGGGTGACAAGCCTCCTGGTTTGTTCCCCTCCTACTGAAACGCAGCCTGGGAGTGCACGTGAGGAGATACAGCGTACGTATGTACCTTGCCTTGGGCGACGCGGACACACGCTCACGCGGCAGATATGGCTGGCTAGGGGTTAGCTTACGAAGCGTCTTGTTTCTGGTCAACCATGGGAACTGTACAGAGGTTTATGGAATTGCAGAGCCAGGAGGTAAAGACTGCTCTGCACTGTACAGTACAATACAGTACTGACTTAGTGGCCGCGATGCGGTGTGACCCGGCCCGCAAACACGTGGTTGTCTGCGTTTATCGAGAATGGCTAGTCATGTCTCGAATTGTTTGCATTGGCTCACGTGCACATGGTCTTCATGGATAACACCTGCACGGCTTCTATGGACAAGGGTCAGGCAAATGTGCGAGGTCAGCGACACCGGCAGTTGGGTGATTAGCCTTGCGCCTATGTATACGATGCAGCACTTTGACCTTGCATTCGATTCATGCAGCAACTAGACTCTATAACGCTGCGATCTCACTGACTTCTTCACATAGTCTCATCTATGTCCATACCGAAGAGTAGATGTGGAGATGTATACCTCTGATGGCGGACCGATGAGCATTTGGCCCTCCTTGGGAGGCCTGTGACGAATGGTGATGGCATAGAAGGAAATTCAAATAACATGTACGCGCAGGACCTGCGTGTATCTTCCCTATTTCGGGATCAGATGTTCAAACATTCGCCCCAAAAGATGCGCACTCTCCTTCGGGTATCGAGTCTTCTCCTCGCTTTCGAAATCAACCCAAACACAGCCGAAACGATCTGTGAAGCCAGCTGCCCATTCCCTATCAATCACAGTCAGCGCACTGAGGTCATACATATCTCAAGATTTCTTGCAAAAACATACCAGTTGTCAGTAAACGTCCAAGCAAAATAACTCCTCACATCAACGCCATCCTCTTTGGCCGCCCGCGCAACGCTCTCAAGATACCCATTGAAGAACTCAATACGGTGCCTATCATGCAGGGCCTCGTCCGAAGGCGGCGCAGCAACATCCTCTCCAGGCCCCGTCGTGCCGTTCTCAGTAATGTATATCGGCATCTGATACCTCTTATATATCCACGAAAGCAGCTTCCTGAACCCGTCTGGACACGTCGCGAGCCAATACGTTGGCGCCTCTGGGCCGCGGGATTTCCCTTCGCTGTTGACGGTCGTTTTCACGATGTTGCCAGAATGATCGTTGAGTTCTGCGGGCTCGTCACGGTGCTGTACGAAGAACGTCGTGTAGCTGTTCATGCCGTAGAAGTCCGAACTGCCCAGCACAAGTTCTTTCTCGGCATCGCTGAAACTCGGCAGACGGTCGCCTAGTTGAGCTCGCATCGAAGCTGGGTAGTCGCCCGTTCTATAGATCGGATCCGCAAACCAGGCGATTTCGAACTGGCGCGCGCGTTCAGCGGCTGCCTGATCGAGGGGCGATGCAGCGTCGAAAGGTTCGGACCAGTTGCCGTGTAGCGTGATGCCGATTTCGCCCTTTTGGACGGGCTTGAACTCTTCGCGGTAGAGCTTGACGGCGTAGGCGTGCGAGATGATCTCCGTGTGGCCGACGATGAAGGGCTCGGTGCTCTCGTCTCCGTATTCGTTCTTTGATCGATCAGAGCTGCGTGCTGGGGCATGAGGACCGGTGTAGCCGGCGAGCGAGTAGACGCCAGGCTCGTTGTAGGTGATCCAGTGTTTGACTCTGTCGCCAAAGCGTTCGAAGCACAACCGAGCGTAGCGTAGGAAGTCTGGGGTGTATTTCGAGCAGTCTAGCATACCGAGATAGCGGTCTTCGAGAGCTTGTGGTGTGTCCCAGTGGAAGAGCGTGACGAAAGGCGTGATATCATTAGCCAGTAGCTCGTCGATGAGATTGGAGTAGAAGGCGATGCCTTGCTCGTTGATCGGATCGTCTTGACCGCCGAGGGGGATTATGCGCGACCAGCTCAGACTAAAGCGATAGGCCGTCACTCCAAGAGACTTCAATAACTGGACGTCTTCTTTGAAGAAGTCGTAGGATCGTACGGCTTGCGACGGATCGCTACCATCTTTGACTTTCCCGGGGACTTTGGCGAAAGTGTCCCATATGGATTGTCCTTTTCCATCTTTGACAGCGCCTTCGACTTGTGCGGCTGCTGTAGCAAAGCCCCAGTGGAAATCAGGTCGTAGGCTGCCCTTGAGATCTTGCAGAGCGGGAGCGATGGTCATGTTGGCGATGTGCCTCTGGAGTCTACAGGCATACGAGGAAGTGAGCAGTGAGCCATGCTCGCATAAAAGGCCAACGACGAATCATCGCCATTGTGGTGACTCGAGTTGTTCATGCAATGCAACATGAGGTTAGCCCTAGCGCATGCAAGTGTGCTGCATTCACCAGACTTTATTCCGCCTCTCGGCACCATAGCAAAGTTCTTCCGCTCGGAGGCAATAAACCCGAAAAAGGGCATATGTGCGAATGCACTCGTATACCGGCTAAAGTCTAGTCAACTAATTGTGTACAGTTCTTACGCTCAAGTTTGTGTACGGACTCTCAACGACAATAGTAAGACTGTTAAATCTCTAAGGCAGATAGTATTGTCACTCTAGATCTTGAGATATAGAGGTGACTTGAATAGTATCTCAACGGCTAGCATGCTCTTAGAATCGCCTAAAGCCTATAATGATAGCATAGAGAGATGTCGACAAACCGCTGGTGCTTGAGTCGTACACAAACTTGAGCATAAGTGCTGTACAGTAGACTTCTACTCAGTGAAAGTACGAATGCTTTTGATGGAAGTCAATTCTAACGGAGCATTGTTTCGTCACTGACGCTATAGTTCTTCGCCAGTCATCGCCTATGCATAACTCTTACTCAACGACTGAACTCTTACTCTCGTGTCTCTTGAGCCGAATGTGACGGACCAAACAAGCCCTGGCCCTGATCTTTCTTAATCTTCTGAATGTTTTTGCTCATCTTGACAGGATGGACGCCATTAGTTTCGAAGACGGTGTCAATTTCCTCGAGGGAAAGACCGAACTGTTCTTCTCAGCAATCGTGTAAACTGGGGTGTTCACAGCTGTTCAGACTTACCGTTTCAGGGAACAAGAAATAAGCTGCGACAAGCTGCAAGCAGTTGTAGACAATGTATACCACCCAAATCTTGTAGCCAAGCTTGTTGATGCCAACCGAAATCCCGTAGTTCTGTACGGTGCCAGCGGCTCCTTGGATCATGCCATACAGACCCATGCCTCGAGCTCGAAGAGTCAGCGAAAGTACCTCGACGGGATACAGATTGTGCATCGTGGCGATGAAAGTCGATGACAAGACCTGGAAGAGGAATACCCAAAGCACCGACACCGCTGAGAGAGCCTCATTCGGGGCCACCGTGTACCGCCACCCTGTGATCGTGCTGAGAGTCTGCATGACGATAACTGAGATGAGACCCGCGAAGATCAGAGTCCTGCGCTTGAACTTGTCAATGATGTACGATCCGAAGAGCGTGAAGACGAAGTAGGTGCCTGTCGTGCCAATGTTGATGCCTAGCTGTTGTTTGGTGTCGGTGATTCCCATAGTTTCCAGAGCAGGGACAAGGAATGTTCCGATGATGCCGCCACCATTCCAAGACTGGAAGACGGAATACAAAATCAGGACTAGGAATCTGTAACGCACGGCTTTGGTGAAGAAGACGCGGTAGTCCCAGAACCTGCGGAATCTGTCGGCCTTGTCATTCTCGATGGACTCTTCGATTTGGGTGACCATGATGCTGACTATCGGCTGGTTGACGTCGCCGGAGTTCGTCATGTATTTCGCAATGACACCACGAGCTTTCTCATGCTTGTTCTTCTGGATGAGGTAACGCGGAGATTCAGGACACCACCAGAAGATGGTGATGCATACGATCGCGGGGAACAGACATTCCAATAGCAAGGGAATTCGCCACGACCAGTTCTGTCAAAGGAGCAAGTCAGCTTCCGCATTAAATCCACGCACTTTGCTGATACTCACATTCTCGATGCTCTGGAAGGCGTACATGACAGCCAGGAACACTACCGAGCCGATCTGGAAGCAAGCGCCAAAGATACCGACAAGTCTTCCACGCATGTGGAGTGGAGCGATCTCAGCCATGTACTGTGAGCTACTCATCAGTGCTGATCCGAAACCTAGCAGGAAACGGCCGGCCATGAAGACGCCAAGGTTCATTGAAAGGCCTTGCATCAAGCCTGCAACGATGACTATCGCGTTTCCTGCAAAGTTGACAGCGCGTCTGCCATAGACGTCCTGCAATGCCAGAAAGTACGACCCGCAGAAGTTTCCGATGGTCATGAGGGCGGTGATGATGCCGAAAGTACTTCCAGAAGTGCCAAATCCGAAATAGTCGTGCCACTGTTCGAAAGCATTGATGCCAGAGATGACGGCCCAGTCAACACCGTAGCCTGTCACACAGGTTAGCCCAATAAACATAGATTGGAGAGATATGGGAGAGAACTCACCGGCCTGGTTGCAGCCCATGACAATCATGATGAGCGTGATCCTGAAGGCGGTCTTTCCCTTGAATGATAGACTATCTCGGGAGAGTTGGTAGAGATCCTCCTCCGTCAATCGCGCTACGGCGACTTCTTCATCGTGGACGTCTACTTTGTGTTTCTCGTCAACCTCGCTGGACGTCGAGCGGGCGCGTGCCACATCGTTGGTAGGGTTCATAATCGCTCAACTTGAGACGAACTGCTTTCTCCTAAATCTCTCCGGCTTACGAGATGGAGGATGGGGACCTTCATATACTCCCGGGGCAAGGATATCCGATCACGAGGTCAGTTGAACCAATTCTTCCAGTGTGGCCATCAAACGCCACAATGCCTATACAAAGCGGTCCTACACAACAGTAGTGTGCGAAGGATCCGGTCTAGCCATCTGCGCATGCATGCGACCCCGTGGGGATGCAACATCCATATTAGCCGATGAGAGTCTACCGTCTGCTCACTTTCCGGTCCTGGCTGTTGTGAGTAGTCCGGCAAGCGACACCGAAGCGATGAGCTTGTGCAGTAACCATGTAATCATGCCACTGTCTGATAAAAGCATGCCAACTGCACGCCACAACATACTGATCTTTGGCATGTACAGTCGTGGACAGAAATTCCTAGACATGTCGGTCACTAATAGTCGACCCATCGTCAACAATCTAGCCGGTGTGCACAATCGTTTGTACGGCCCGCGAGCCGCCCAATTGAGGAGGCATCTGATCTTCCAAGAGAACTGCAATGCCCTACAGATGCTCGGCAAGCTCGTCACGATATTTGGTGGATATTTAGGGCTGGTATGCAAGTAGGAACCAGGAAGAAGAGGAGGCGACGTGTGCATGTCCAACTTCCTCCAATCAGCGTTGAATGCTTTTCCGCTCGATTTCGTCAACTTTGCCCTCTAGGATCCCACGACTTGAGCTCGGTACACCGATAATGTGATTCGTATATCATCCTGTGGCAAGGGAGATTGAGCTAGGCATCACGTGCAGATGCCTGGCTACGCACAGAAGATGGATGCCGCGGCTGCGTACTGCCTGTCGGCATTGCCGATTCGAGGCCATGTCGCCTCTTTTCAATGCAATTGCTCTCATCTGCTTTAGTCCAGGGTAAATCGATTTTGCCGCTACCTTACCGAATGTATCGATCCAGAGCACAACACTAGGAACCAAGGCGTTATGATTGACCAGGCTCACACCTCAGTGCTTTCACACTCAACCCTAGCCGAGACATGGAACGAAGCCCTACCAATCGGAAATGGCCGACTCGGTGCCATGGTCTACGGCCGCACAGCAAGAGAACTGATTCAACTGAATGAAGACTCAGTCTACTCCGGTGGAAGACAAGAACGAACGCCAGACCAGGCCTGCCAATATCTGCCCGAACTCCGTCGGCTCATTCGAGAAGGCGAGCATGAGCGGGCTGAGGAGTTTGTCAACTTGGTATTCATCCCTACACCGAGCTCACAGAGACATTATGAACCGCTTGCTACGGTTGACATCTTGTTTGGGGGTGATGAGCTGCCTGTTACCTGTTATCAGCGATCCCTTGATCTTTTCGGCGGCGTTGCATCGACGACATTTGAGCGGGATGGAGTTCAGTGGTGCCGAGAGCTGATAGCAAGTTACGAGCATGATGTTATCATCGTACGGATATGGTCGAGCCTTAAATCAAGGTTCGTAGCCCGCCTGTCTCGTCGCAGTGAGAATGAGTGGGACACCAACGAGTTCTGCGACACCATAGAGAAGATCGGGGACAAAGTTGTCATGCAGTCCAGCTCCGGAGGTGCAGATGGTATCAAGTCTTGTTGTGCACTCACCGTACAGTGTGATTCTAACGGTTCCTCCGAGATCATCGGCGGCAGTATTTTTGTAGACGCCAAAGAAACATTCATAATCCTCGCGGCGCAGACAACATTTCGACATGCAGATCCAGTCGCAGCAGCTTCATCAGACATCGACAAGGCCTTGCAGGCAGGACAAAGTCAGATCTGGACGAGACACTTAGCCAGCCACTACGAGCTCATGTCACGTGCGCGATTGACCTTCAACACTACGGAATCTGTCGATAACTGCAATGGCAATGACACAACCTCCCACATCAGCTCCCTAGATCCACGCCTCATTGAGCTCTACAACAATCACGGGAGATACCTACTCGTATCATCCAGTCGACCTCTCTCCCATAACGCCTCCAGATGCCTTCCCTCCAACCTCCAAGGCATATGGAACCCTTCATTTTCTCCCCCATGGGGCTGCAGATTCACCATCAACATCAATACGCAAATGAACTACTGGCCATGTCACATCTGGAACCTCTCAGCGTGCTCGGACCCGCTCTTCCACCTTCTCCTCCGCATGGCGGAACGAGGTCAAAAGACTGCAAGAGACATCTACGGATGCATGAGGCCGGGAGCGTGGTGTGCGCACCACAACACCGACCTATGGGCTGATACGGATCCCGTAGATCGGTGGATACCGAGTGCGTTGTGGCCGCTGGGCGGTGCTTGGCTGTGCTTGCATGTGTATGAAAGGTATGAGTTCAATGGAGACCAGGACTCCTTAGACGGCGGACCGTTCCTCGAGAAGATGATGCCCGTAGTGGAAGGCGCTGTGGCATTCCTCCTCGACTTCCTTATCCCAGCATCAGCAGATGCCAACGAGAAATACCTCACAACATGCCCTAGCCTCAGCCCAGAGAACAGCTATTGGACTTCCAACGCCTCCGGCGCAAAAGTCAAAGGAACCCTATGCGAGGGATCAACGATGGACATTCAAATCATCGACTCCCTCTTTCGAGCCTATCTCTCTCTCACAAAACACCCTAGGCCCACCACCACTCATCGATCCTCACTACGCGCCGAAATCCAAAAAGCACTCCCGCGCCTCCCACCCCTCAGAATCGGCCCAGACGGCCGTCTCCTCGAATGGCAACACCCCTACTCCGAGCCCGAACCAGGTCACAGGCACTTCTCCCACCTCTTTCCCCTCTACCCCGGCGCCGCCATCACACCTTCACAGACCCCCGAGCTCGCCTTAGCCTGCCGCAAAACATTGGAAAGGCGTTTGGCGGAAGGCGGTGCGCACACTGGCTGGTCTCGTGCGTGGCTTATTTGTCTATACGCTCGTCTGCAAGACGGCGAAGAGTGTCTCAAACATTTGGAGAAGATGCTGGCGAGCAGCACCTTGCCTAACTTGTTTTCTAACCACCCTCCGATGCAGATCGATGGAAATTTCGGGGCTTGCACAGGGATTTTGGAGATGTTGGTACAGAGCCATGAGACTGAGCCAGTGTCTGGTGGACCTGGAAGAGGTAGGAGGGTGATCCGGATCTTGCCTGCGTGTCCGCGCTCGTGGCTGGACTTTGGAGGGTGTTTGGAAGGCGTCCGTTGTCGCGGAGGTTTCGAGTTACGGGTTGTGTGGCGTGGTGGCGCTGTTGACATGGGGTCAACTGTACAGAGTCAGGGCAGAGAAGGAGCTGTTGTTGTCTTGCCAGACGGGATGACGATTGAAGTACCTCAGCAAGAAAGTCAGTGGACTTTGGGAGAGCTAGCAAGAGATCAATGACAGACACCTTATAAGCAAGATAGTTACAATATATCTGTGAATGTACATCGTGGTACTCGAACATTCCTCCGCTCAAGTAAGCCTCCACTTTGCGCTCCTGCGCCTCTGATATCTGGCATAGCACCGCCGAAGCAGACGTACAGAGACCACGAACCCAACGAACCCAGCAACAGAATATAGAAGCGTCTGCCGCCACGTAAGTCTACCAGACCGTTTCTTCCGACCGTAAATGTATCCCCTCTCCAGCGCATCGCTCACGCCGTGCTCGCAAGCTTGCCCGTTGGCATCTATGGCAGTGACGCGGAGGAATTTCGACTTGCGTCGATCGATAGGGATTTCGAGTTTGGTTTCGAAACCAGTCTTCTTCGTGAGGCCAGCAGCAACCCAGTGGTCGCCCTCGCCGCCTTCCCAGGTCTGCAGGAGCCATTCGTCAACTCCAGTGGCGCCGTTCCAGCTTGCGTAGGCATAATGGCCAACAACGGCGATGTCCGGCGGGACGTGTGGCCGTCCAACCCAGTCGGAGAATTTCAGGGCGCGGTAGCTTTGGACATCGCCTTTCTCCCAGCTGCTTTGAGCTCCGAAATGCATGTCGCATAGGAGAGTGCCGTTGCTACTGTACTCCGCGATGACAGCGTTGATACCATGGCCGAGGAGAATGTGTGGATCCTTGCCAGTTTCGGTGGGCACGAGTTGCATGGATCCTTGTGATGAGGCGCGCCACGTGCGAGCATCCGAGTATTGCTGCACAAGACGAATGGTGTAAGCTGGATCCGTGCCGTTGATACTGGCAACCTTGTACGCGTCTGATCCGCTCATCGTGGTGGATTTGTGGGATTCTTTGAGCATTCGATCAATTTCACCCCGGTCCCGAACGGGCTTCGGGGCATGTGGCTCTGCAGGAGGCGTTGTCGGGTAAGTGATCTCGAGAAGCAGACCACGGGCGTTCGATGGGCCCTGATTGTAATTCCAATCTTCGGCAGCGTTGTCGAAAAGTGAAAGCAACCTGGTAGTTGAGCCTTCTTTTGCTGGAGGAGGCACGTAAGTCTCTGGGAAGGCATTGACATCTACGAAACGAGCGTCGTGCTGCCAAGCAAAATTAAGCGGTGATATTGGCGATATGTCCATAAATGTGTTGTTCTTGCCGCCCAGCGTCCAGATGATCTGATTGGTCGTACCAGAGATGTAGTAGATGGCGTGTGTGTAGCGGGCACTGACAAGATAATTGCCTAGCTCGTCCTTGTCCACAGAGTTGAAATGGAATGCATCGTAAGGATTGCCGGGCGTTCCTTCGCTTCGATCCGCGATGGTGTTGTAACTATCCTTGATGTCAATGTGTTCGGAAGCCCGCCACTCATAGATGACGTCCTTGGTCTTGATGTCGACTTCTTGGATGAGACAGTCCCACATATACTGGTCCCAGAGACCACCATACACTCGACCAGCTGGACGAACATCGAAAGGTATTGGCTCAAACACGATGATCAGCGCGGTACCTTGAGGTGTGAGACGAAACTCATGCAGATCTGCAGAGCGATTGTTGCCAGCACCTATTTGATGGATGGTGTCATACGCAGGGTTGATCTAGTCCGTGTTAGTCGTGCATAGTCATACACAATTAGGAAAATCGAAATTGATCTTCAGAGCACAAAGAAACCTAATCCAAAGACTCACCATGTGGAAATGTCCAGCTCCATGACCACGAACTCGGTCGTCTCCCAGCCAAAAGGTCAGGAATTTCTCTCCCAGATATTCTTGGACCATCAAGTCGTAGGCATTGCCACCGAACTCATTATCGAAATGCTCAAACCAGACAAGATCGCCTCGATGATCGAGAATCATTGGTCCCGGATTAGGGACCTTCCATCCTTTCGGAGTGATGAAGTAGAAGTCATTTCTGGTAGCACACTCGGGAGTCCACTTCAGGAAGTTCACATTCGGTATCTTGGTTTTCGTCGAATAGAACTCTCGTACTGGATATGAGCCACGCGAACCCTTGTCAAGGGCCTGATCATATCGCGGCTGGAAGACGGCTTCTTGTGGTGGAGACAGTTCCTGGGCAACGCATGCCGAGAGATGCCAAAACAGGGTAGTGAAGATAAGGCAGCAGGTCATGCCATAGCGGCCGGACATGGATGGGTTATACATGCGACATGAAAACGCACTCGATGATGGTAGTGTAACGTGTGAGAGCCCAGGCAGAAGGGTTTGCCGTCATCTAATCGAGACACGAGAAAAATGGCCGTCAGGAGTCGATCGGAGGGCTCACTCAGCAAGTCAGCTCTCCGCGCGTCATCGTCGTGTTGGGCCCGAGTGCGCGGGCTGCACAGAACCAAAATAGCGCATGGGCCTTGCACGTGTTTCGCGTCTGCACCATCAACAACGACAACCATTGATACTGAGCAAACGAGCAACTATATCAAACCCTGCAATATGGGCGTACAAGACACTTATCAACCGCATGCGCCTGGTTCACAAGGCGAGAGAAGCGCAGCGCAATATTCTGCATACCGTCAGAGTGGACCTATGGATTCGGCACTATTAAACGGCCGTCACGGCTCACACGGCTACGTCCCCTCGGACCAAGTCAACGATAATGTACCTTCATTCCCTCACCAGCCCTCGTATCAATATGCTCCCACCAGCAGTGCTGCCAGTGCAGCTGCGTCCCTGGAGAGGAAGCGAAAAGCTGAAGACGCGGACGTTGCAGTGATTGACCTGACCGGAGATTCGCCACCGCCGAAGCGTCAACGGCCATCAGCGACCCCGAAACGCACGCGAAAACACAATATCAGCGATACAGAGTCCGACGAGAGGAATAGCTTCAGACATAAGGAACCAAACCGCATTGCTACCGAACGCGCCACCTCTCAAGCTCGCACCGGCACCGAGAAGGAGCCGAAGAGCATAGCAAATCTTTCCGGGAAACGACGATCTAAAGACACAGACGAAGGGGTACAATCAAATGCTGCTGACGGCCCTGGAGAAAACTCAAAAAAGAAGAAGGCAAAGCAGGACGGCGAGAAACGTCTGCGCAGATGGCGTGCCCACGCCCCAAGTGCGTATCAAGAGATTCGTAGCCGCGCGCTCACTCAGCTTATGTTCGCCTTGGACCGTCAGCGCTCGAATGACAATCTTGAGCATCCTTCCGAGACCATCTCGCTGGCTGGCACGACTGGTAACGTTTACACGATCCGCATTGACAAGGTGCCCACTTGTGACTGTCCGCACGCGAAGAAGGGTAATCAGTGTAAACACGTTGTCTATGTGCTAAGTCGTGTTCTGCGAGCGCCTCCTGAGTTGGAGTACCAGCTTGCGTTCACATCCTCTGAGCTCCGAGATATCTTTGCTAAGGCGCCGCCACTGCCCTCCGAGACAGCCAGCAATGACGCTCAGGATGGCAACCGCAAACCCGTGGAAGGCGAGTGTCCCATTTGCTGCAACGACTTTGAGCCGGGCAGTTCTGAAACCATCGTATACTGCAAAGCTGCGTGCGGCAACAATATCCACGGAGGTTGTTTCGCTCAGTGGGCGGCAACAAAACAAGGACAGACTATCACCTGCCCGTTCTGCAGATCCCCCTGGCAGGACGACGAAGCCAACCTCCCAGAAATTGCAAAGGGCGCCTCGACAAATGCGGAAGGTTATGTCAACGTGGCGAGCCCACTCGGTTTGTCTGGTCGCCGAGACTACTCTACCTACAATTCTTACTGGGTCAGAGGACAAGCGAGGCGAGGGAGAATTGCATGGGACGAAGACGGCGTCGTGGACCATGAATACTAGGTGATGCGAAGACACGAATTTACGACACTCAATAACCTCCAGGACTAGACAACAGCACAGCCATCATAACTGGGTAACATCATTGAGTAACCACATGTCAGCCATTCAACCAGACTATTTCAAAACTGTCCACAAAGCAAAAAAGCAAAAAGAAACTCATGTCTCACTTCCACGTACTCCCCCCACTCTCCCTCTCCACCTCCGCCTCCCCCTCCACCAACCTCATCGTCTCCTCCAACACCATAAAATCCCTCTCCAACATCTCCGCCCAATTCTGCACATCCCCAAACTCCCGCATCCCCTTCAGCGCTTTATCAACCTCGCGCTCCAATTTCCGGCTCTCGCCCGCGAGCCCTTTGCTCGCTTTGTCGAGCTGCGCTTGCTGCGCGTCGATGGCGGCGGCGTTGCTGTGCAGGTCGGTGGCGCGGGCTTGCAGGGCCGAGGAGTAGGATTGGCCGGCGGAGTTGAGGGATGCGAAGACGGCGGCGCGGGCTTCGGTTTGGGCTTTTGTGGGTGATTGGGGTTGGGTTGGGGTTGAGGTTGATGAGGCGGCGGTTGTGGAGGAGGGGGTTGCGGAGGGGGATGTTGATGATGTTGTTGCTGCTGCTTGGTCTGAGGACATATTGATGTGTAGTTGTCAAGACTTCAGGTTGAGGTTATTATGGCTGCAGCTTGGCTGTATTACGTGATCGTGATATCTCGGCTATAGACGGGAAGTCGTTCAAAATACAGCAGTAGTAGTCGGACGAATTATACAGATGGCCCCGCCACAGCTTGTTAGAAAGATAAACAATATCCTTGCCGAACATCGCTAGCCTAGTCTCCAGCAAATGGCGGGGCACGTATGCATGAGCCCACATGAGACCTCCGATGCAGTGAAGGCCTGTCACGAGGTTCCTGCTGACGTGGCAGAACAAAAAGTTCTTGGTACCTGCAGTAGCTGAGGTCTGTATCTAGTCTGAAGCTTAACACGGCGTGTTATAGCCCTATCTTTCACTTACACAAGTATACCAAAACTTAGTGCGAAACTTTGCATACTCTTTCAATCCGAATAAGATGGCAACTGCGAACGCAACATCACCTCTGCAAGGCAAGACCGCACTTGTTACGGGTTCTGCTCGTGGAATTGGCGCGGCGATTGCGTGGAAACTCGCGACGGAGGGCGCAGATGTGAGTGATTTCTGAGCGAACGGATGGTCCAGCGGATGAGAGTCTTATAAATACATAGATCATAATCCACCACCTAAGTGAATCAAGCGACACTCAAGCCGAAGAACTTGCCTCTCGCATCCGCTCCCTACCACATGCACCGTCGGTCTTGAAGATCCGCGCCGACATCGCCTCGCCGACTGGACCGAACGAGATCATCGAAAAGCTCAAAGCCTGGCGCGAGCCTTCTGCACTGGTCATAGACATCCTCATCAACAACGCCGGCATCGCTCCACCCGCTACTCTCGGCGACATCACGGCTGACCACTTCTCTTCCATCATTTCCACGAACTTGCAAGGCCCGCTACTCATGATTCAAGCTGCGGCGCCATATCTTGCCAAACCCGCTCGTGTCGTCAACATCAGCTCGCTCGCCGCAAGGCAGCCGTTCCGTGGCCTGACTGTCTACGCCGCAAGCAAAGCCGGCCTTGAAGCAATGACACGCCACCTGGCGCATGAGCTGGGTGAAGATGGCACCACAGTCAACTGTGTCACGCCAGGAGCTGTCGAGAGTGAATTGTTGCGCGAAACCGAAAAGAAAATCCCCGGGATTATTGAGAGTATCTGTGCCAATACACCCTTGCAACATAGAGTTGGAACGCCTGAGGAGTTCGCTGGTGTGGTGGCCTGGTTGTGCAGGGCGGAGGCTGGATGGATGACGGGGCAGACAATTAGCGCGACGGGTGGCCAGGCTATGTATTGATGGTAGTTGTAGAATGTCATCAAAGCAGGTGCTTGCAACCCATAGTTTTGGTGTAGGTCGATCTGTCCAGGCTCGTTCATGCTCTGCCTTTCCCCTTGGCCCAACTCTCCGGAGCCTCTTTCACAATCCTTCCATCCTGCACCAGCACTCCCAATCCCGTGCGATCCTCAACCCGCTGGAAGAGCTCCAGTGGCACAAGGCCATCCTTGTTGCCTTCGGTGAGTACGACACCATTGTCACTCATGCCAAAGACCAGGCCGGCGTCGAGAGCCTTACCCAAGTCAAGGAAGACAAGAATCGTGGAAGTCTTGCGCATGCCCGAAATTACTGGCGCCGCATCTCCAGCACTCTCGCCGTCCTCCACGACCGACTTGAAACCTGCAGGCAGCCCAGAAGCAAAGTGCACGTGATTCCGACCCATGGGCTTCAAGCCACCAGAAGCCACAATCAGTGACCAAGCAGCGTGAGTCGTGCCATGGACAGCAGAAGCAGGCATATCATCCTTGGTCACAGGCTTCAGCAGACCCTCCGACTCCATCTTGACCGAGTGACCCTGGTTAGCTCTTATGAGAAAGTCTGCAGGCTTGTCGGAAGTGGCGTCCGCGTCGGGTTTGGGAAGCATGGTGTAGCGCTGCTTCTCATCCGCAGCGACGACGTCTTTGATTTCGGCGAAAGTGACCTTCATGGACTTGAATTTGCGGTTGGCGAGGACGTCGGGGAGGTTGAGGAAGCCGCCTTCAAGAAACTGCAGGCCTTCCTCTTCAGCGCCGTGGCGGAGCAGCCAGGACATCTTTTTGGAGACTTGGGTTGCCCGGGTGGGCGGTTCTCGAGGGCCGCGAGCCATGATTGTGAGGTGTTTTGATTTGGTTGTTGAAAGTGCAGGAGAAGATAGAGCGAATGAATTCGTAGCTTGTCGATGAGCTTTTGAAGCCGTGAATGGAAAGCGACGGATTGTGTGCTGGGGTGGTCGTAGATTAAATTCACAATTTTCAGACGATGCGTCTTTTTATGATGTCCCCGTCAATTGGTCGGTGTCTGGATTCGGTCTTCGGTTTTGTCGCTAAGCATCGATATCTCGTGTACAATATTTTGAATACTCACTTGAGTCAGATCGAGCTGCTTCTTCCTTCGCTCGCTTGCATGGTGCTTGGTGGTACAAAGCGGGTAGCCCGCCGTTAGTCTCCGTCCACGAGAAGCATCGCTCACTGGCTCTTCAACACCTGATCGACAACCCGTGCTGCACTCAAGGCACACATATACCCCTACGTCATTGTGATTTCGCACGCGAAAGAATGTCCTTCACGTCCTAGTAGCCTGCCGCAAAACCAACAACTCCTCCGGCCAGCTTTCCTTTTGTCTCTACACACCTTACCTACATCCATCTTGAGCCGCTCCATCGCTACATCGAACACCTCGCCTCCTCTTTGATGGCGACCAGACGAACCAAGACCTCGGTGGAAGTGCCCATACCTGCCGCAGCAAACGCTTCCACAGACCGATCACCCTCCAGCATGACACACATAGACGCACCCGCCTCTTCGCCATGGCTACCCACGCCTCTCGAGGCAATCCTACTCTCCCTCTACCCGGGCACTCTAATCCTCGGCTCACTCTTCAGCACCCTGACCGTCAACGAGAACGTCACGCCTTACATTGCCGCGCTCCAAAGCTATGCGCCAGACAATGCGCCCAGCTACTTCGCAAAGAAATCAAACATCTTTAACGTCTACTTTGTTAAGATTGGATGGATTTGGATCACCACGGCCTTCTTCCTCTTCACCGCAAGCCACAAGAGCCTGGGTCCTAGCCTGCAGCTCACGAAGCGCAGGGCGCAAGCCATTGCTCGATACGCGTGCGTGACGCTCATTTGGTATGGCACTACACAGTGGTTCTTTGGACCGGCCTTGATCGATCGCGGCTTCAGACTCACTGGAGGACAATGCGCGATCATGCTCTCCGACTCTCCTGTCGCGGAGGCAAAGAAGGCTGAGATGAGCGACTTGAGAGAAGCCCTTTCCAACGCAGCTTGCAAGGCAGCTGGTGGCAGGTGGCTGGGCGGTCACGACATCAGTGGACACGTTTTCCTGCTCGTGCTCGGAAGTGGTATGCTTTGGATGGAGTTGCTGCCTGTGGTTGTCCGATGGACCGGCCTGCGCGAAGCTCGACGTATTGTTAAGGACGGGCTGGTACGCAGTGCTAGCACAGAGACTGAGGCGGAAGGACAGGGCATCAAGGGCAACATCGAAGTGCCGAAGCGCCTTGGATGGGGAGTCAAGCTTGCGTTGGGAGTGGCCGCGATGAACTGGTGGATGCTGCTCATGACGGCCGCATACTTCCACACTTGGTTTGAGAAGTTCACGGGTCTGATCGTGGCGTCCACGGCATTGTACGTGATTTACTTTTTGCCGCGAGCCGTGCAACTCGTGAGGCAGGCCATTGGCATGCCCGGGGTGTAGATTGCAATTCGAGGGCTTCCTTTGAATTGTATACGCTGTTACGCTAGATACCTTATATGATCGATTCCACTCAGCACAATTATTCCTAGAGCAAGCCATTATAGCATTATACCTTATTGAACAACATGTACTTTGATTAGCCGACATGGATGCAGCCCTTGGCGGCAGCCAGGAACGCTCGCTTGCATTTGATCCTTCGAGCAGCCAAAACGTCGCCTCCTCTGTTCTCCGGGCTGACAACTTGTCTTGAACCTTACAGCTGCCTAGCGTCGCCACGCCATCGTCAGCTAAGGAACACTACACATCGTTGCGCCAACGGGCCTAACGTCTTCACATACATCGCCTGTCGTCCAACATCAATACCATCAATATCCCACCCCATTGACGCCCACCAAGCGCCCGGCGCGCATCCCTCCAACCCTATCCGCGCATCCGCAACACAGCGACAACAATGCAGCTCCTCTACTACTCCCTCGCGCTCTACCTCTCCCTCACAGCCGCCGACCCACACGCCCTTCCAGCACCCGCACCAGCGCCAGCAAAATCAACCGACACCACCCGCGTGCCCTGCACCATCCGCTCGCCCACCAGCGGCGCCTTCTTCGACCTCAACCCGCTGCACATCCTCCCGCCCGCCGAGTCCAAATCCAAGCACCCGCGCGCAACCAGCTGGAACACCACGGGCTACGACTACGGGTACAATTTCACGCTCAACTTCTGCGGGCCTGTGATCGAGACGCTGGACAAAGTGGAGGGTGTGGACAAGGAGGATTATAAGAATGTGAGCGCGTATTATAAGGATGGGGAGGGGAAGGTGTTTAGTTTGGGCAGTGAGAATCATGAGCCTGTGTTGAGGGGGCGGAAGCTGGTGTTGAATTACACGGGGGGTTCGCCTTGTGGTGGTGGTGAGGGCAAGAGCAGGAGGAGTGTGGATTTGCTTGGTGAGAGGGAGATTATCGACGACGACGATGACAAGGACGATAAGAAGAAGGGCAAGGACGATGACAAGGACGACAAGCCCAAACACCCCAGCTCCAGCTCCTCCCGCAGGAAGAGCACCATCATCTCAATGCTCTGCGACCGCGACCCCATGTCGCCGCAACTCACCCTCAACTTCGTCGGCGCCGACACCGACGAATGCACCTACTTCTTCGAAGCGCGCTCCAGCGCCGCCTGCGGCGGCATCGAAGTCGCCAAGCAAACCCTCAGCCCGGGCGGCGTCTTCGGCGTGATCGCGATCATCACCTTCGCCGTGTACATTGTCGGCGGCTGCGTGTACAGCCGCATGGTGCTGCAGCAGCGCGGGTGGCGGCAATTGCCCAACTACGCGCTGTGGGCGGGCATCGGGGGGTTCTTAAAGGTACCGTTTCTCCTGCGCTGTTTGAATCGCCGTTTGTGATTTTTTGGAGTGAGAGAGAGTTTCTTTCAATTTTTTTTTTCTGAATGAGAGAGCGCCGCGCTGACCATGGTTTTGCGTAGGATGTTTTCGTGATTCTCACTTCGTCGTGTGCGCGCTGCTTGCCTTCGAGGAGAGGGTATAGTCGTGTTAACAGTGGGTTTGGAGGCTCTGGGGGCAATGGAGGGAGGAGAGCGAGGGGAGATAGCAGTGATGCGGAGAACAGGCTGATTGATGAGTTGAATGAGGAGTGGGATGATTGAGTTGGTCTAGGCGAGGACTCATCTTCAATGGGTAGGGCGTCGCAAAAGATGGCGTTTAGCATTAGAGGAGTGTAGGAGTAGATGTACTTTATGTTCTATTGGCCACTTTGATTATTGTTGACGATTGTAGGTTGAAGCACAAGTGATGCACGGTTTCACTCGACATCTTTTCAAATCCAAAAGGGAAAAGAGCACAGGCGAATAAAATACAAACGTGGCGAATCCAATTCCACCCCGTCTACCTCAGGATAATAACATACAATCCACCTTCCATTTCCTCCTCACATATTCGTCGCCCACTGATCGCCCGTCCCACCCTCCTCCTCGGTCGCAACAGCGACCTCCACACTGCCCGTAGGGTTCCCCTTCGTATCCTTCGTCTTGAGCAAGAATTTACCCCCGTGCCACAAGTCCTTGATCGTAATCTCCCTCGTACGCGCCAAACTCTCAATATCACCGATGCGGTCGAGAGTCGCCTCAAGATGCTCCTCGAAGCCTTCCTGCGCGCAGATCTCGCGGAAAGCATTCATCATCGGCACCGAATCGGCTCTGACTCGAGCCTTGCTGTCGATGGTGAAGATGTTGATCGCGTCGTATTCTTGGATAAAGTCCGCGCGCGTCATGATGTAGCGCGCTTCGTGCAGGGGGATTTGAGGCAGGATGTGGCCGTGGTCCGGGTGGTAGGTTTCTTCCATTTCCTTCTCGCGGTCGACGAGCGCTTTCGCAAGCACCATGGCGGCGGATGCGTACTTTTGCTGGTCCATGACGTCGTCGTCCATTTCGTCGCCGAGGATCCAGCACTGGTTCAGGAACCACGTCTTCTCGAGCCGGCAGATTTCGTCGCAGGTGTCGAGCATGTCGCGGGACTTGGCGACGCGCGAGAGGTAGCTGATGCGGCCGCCGACTTTGTCGTAGACTTGCTCGAGGATGGAGTCGGAGGGGTCGTCGTTGCGGTAGCGCACGCGGTAGTTCTTCAGGGCTTGCATCGCGCGCGTCTTGCTGAGATCCATGATGGGGATGACGTGCATGCGGGTGGCGTAGCGCTTCAGGCGTTCGTAGACCCAGTAGTCGTCGCTGTTGAAGACTACCGTGACCAGGTTGCTGGCGGCCCACTGCTCGGAGCGCTGCTGGAGGAGCTCGAGGAGGTCTTGGCCTTGTTCGTTGCCGCGCAGGAGGTGCATTGAGTTGACGATGAGGATGAGGGGGCGGCCGACAACTTCACGGCGGCGGAGGGCGATTTTCTCCATTTTGTTGAAGGCGCGTTCGATGTCGAGGAGGGCGCTGGCGTCGCGGGGACCGCGGATGGAGAACAGAGAGCCGATGTTGTCTTCGTGGAATTCAAAGTCGAGAGCCTTTCCGAGACGGATGCGGAAGATTTCTGGGTCTGCGTGTGCTTCGAACATCGCCACGCCTTCGCCGTCGATTTTGGCCATTGCATCGATCAGCATGCTGGATTTGCCAGTGCCTTTCTCGCCGACGAGCAAGTGGTACTGGCCCTTCAGCCTTCCGTGGACAATGTCATCGATGAGACCCTGTTCCTCGCGGAGGACCCAATGGTCTCTGTCTCTGTCTTCGGCATCGAGGTAGGCGAAACCAGTAGCAGAGCCCTGTTTCTTAGCAGCGGCCAGGTCGAGTACTGGATCTCCAGGTCGGAAGGCGCCTTCCATTTTCTCCAGGACCATGTATTTGTAGTAGCGTGTGTAGCCGTAGCCAACCATGCCGAGGATAGCGACTGATGCTGCAGTGGTCAAGGCAGACTCGGCCATCTTGTGGGCTGTCGAACGCCATGAACCTTCATCGCTACCTCGTGATCTCTGAGAATCGTCCTCATTTGGATCATCTGGTGGGCCGGGCAGGTTTGGTCCGGGGGGTTGTTGTACAGAGGCAAAACGCTTTTGCGACAGTCCTGTAGGACCATCACGGATGCCCGCAGCGCAAGGCGGTTGAAAGGCGCATTTTACCAGATGCGAGGTTTGCGGGGTCGCCAGCCTCTGCTTTGCAAGGGTGGAAAATAGGGATAATGAACGAAGAGGAGGCATTGCTCCAATGGGTCAGATATTGTGAGCTGTGGAGTATCAAATCATAACAAGCGCTTTACGCGTGCGAGTATACCTTGAGCCTGTAGCTCTCCCACTCCCAGCGACCAGGCCCGGAAAAGATTAGCAAAGAAACCCCGATGGTACAAGAATGAAATATAGCAATGGAAGGAAATTTGTGTTTCTGGAAAACACTCAACTTGGAGGTGTTGTGAAAGGAGAGGAGCTCTCTGGACCCTACCCGCACTCTTGGCCGGGTGGCTTAGCAGGTTAGCATGAGACGGACGAAACAAAGCCATTCGGGAGTGATCTGGCGACTGCCGTGTACCTGGCTGCTGGGAGGTGAGATGTTGATACAACTTTGATGGAAGAATATCAACACATCAATCAAATTTCACCATCGGCGATCAATGCGACAATATATTCCCCCATCAATATCCATCAATTATTACGTATTTGTATGCACGTCGCCCTTCGCCCTCGCTCGGAAATGCGCGCGCCCTGCAGTGCAGTTCGGGAAACGTCGGGCGTGTCATGGAGACTTTCACACTTCCCCGGTCAATGCACTGTTGGCGGTAGGAAGTCGTTTCGATTTTGTACCTTGATCGTCTCCTTGC
>Ga0265797_10004152_pt1 | contig 22433 bp, 13 predicted proteins | sample P2T30metagenome_FD_192433 | JGI IMG/M metagenome (GOLD analysis project Ga0265797, IMG submission 192433) | Plant litter microbial communities from East Loma Ridge, Irvine, California - P2 T30 | ecosystem: Environmental > Terrestrial > Plant litter > Unclassified | place: USA: California... | reverse complement strand
TTCACGCGGAGGTAAGTGTCCTCGGCCAGCTGGGCCTGGGCCAACTGGGCCGCGTACTGCGCCCGGTACGTGGTAGGGTCGACGGCCGCAATTAGCTGCCCCCGGCGCACCCGCTGCCCTTCCTCAATGGGCAGTTGCGTGATGGTGCCGCCCACCTGAAACGAAAGCGTGGCGCCGCTCCCCTCGGCCACGGTGCCGCTGTATTGGGGCGCTGCCGCTGCCCCACCAGTGCCGGCCGAGCTGGCACCGCCCGCCTGCTGCACCCGCACCGGCACGGCCATGCGGGCGGGGGGTGCTTGCTCTTCAGTGGGTTTCTTACTACCGCAGCTGGCGGCCAGCAGTGCCCCAGCCAATAGGAATACAGAGGAGTTTTGTTGCATCGATAGCAAAAAATTGGCCAGCAGATTACCCGTCGATTTACGATAAGTCTTTGATTCTGTTGAGCGAGCAAGTTTAATCTACACAATTAAGGGCTTGGTCTACCCAGATAAGCGTTAGGCCGCACGGGGTGTGGCTACCACGCGGCTAGGCCATCTCACGGTTCTGGCTGGGTTGCTGCCGGACTTGCCAATAAAAAATGCCTGCGGGCCAAAAAGCCGGCTTTTTAGCCCCCTACTCGCCGCTTCTGAGCATACTTCTGAATAAGTCCAGCGCTTTTGGGCGCAACTTGCCGCGGCTTACATTTCCCGCTTACCCATGCGCCCTGCCGATACGCGCCACCGTGGCCCCCACCCCAACGATGACCGGCTGTTTGCGCCCGCGTGGGTGCCAGTATTGCGCCGCGCTACCGCCGAGCTGTCGTGGCTACTCACGCGTGGCTACCCGCTAGCCGGCAGCCTGAAGCTGGTGGGCGACCGCTACGCCCTCACCGAGCGCCAGCGCTGGGCCGCAGGCCGCACCGCCTGCCCCGACGAGCAGCGTGCCCGCCGCGCCGCTACCCTGCTGCCGCCCAGCGACCTCGGCGGCCGGCCCGTCTCAATTGACGGTTTTAACCTGCTCATTACCCTCGAAACCGCCCTGAGCGGCGGCGTGGTGCTGCGCGGCCGCGATGGTGCCCTGCGCGACTTATCAAGCATCCACGGCACCTACCGGGCGGTGCAGGAAACCGACCGGGCCATTCGGCTGGCTGCTGCCGTGCTGCTGCCCCTCGCGCCCGGCCCCGTGCGCTGGCTGCTCGACCAGCCCGTGTCGAACAGCGGCCGGCTGGCGGCGCGCCTGCGCGAGCTGGGCCCCACCCTAGGCCTACCCTGGACGGCTGAAGTCGTGCTAAACCCCGACCGCGTGCTCGCCGAAACCACCGATGTGGTCGTCACCTCCGACTCGGTTGTGCTCGACCGCGCCGGGGCCTGGCTCAACCTCGCGGGCCTGGCCCTGGCGGCCGAGCCGCCGCGCTGGCTGCTCGACCTAAGCGAGGACTGCTAATCTACGCTCGTAAGCCGCTGGCTGTCTTGCTGGTGGTCACCGGATTTTTCCTTTTCCCCACCCAACTTCTCTTTTAATGCTACCAAAGCTCTTTCTTGGCCTACTTACCAGCGCCTTGGCCGTGGGCCAAGCCCAGGCGCAGACGTTGCGCCCACCCGCCTATCCGCTCGTTACGCACACCCCGTACTTCAGCGTGTGGGCCTTTCAGGATACGGTGGCCGCCGCCCCCACCCGCCACTGGACCGGCGAGCCGCAGGCCCTGGAAGGCGTGGTGCGCGTGGATGGCCAGGCGTACCAGTTTTTGGGCCGGGGTGCCCCCGAATACCGCGCCCTCATCCCCACCACCGAGGAGCAGCCCTACACGGCCAGCTACACCTTTACGGCCCCCGGCGATGGCTGGGAAAAGCCCGGCTTCACGGCAGCCCAAACCTGGAAAACCGGCCCCGCGCCCTTCACTGATAATAAGGCGCTGCACGGCACCACCTGGACCGGCGGCAACGTGTGGGTGCGGCGCACCGTGGCGGTAAAAGGGCCACTGCCCAAAGGCCGGCTGGCGCTGCTGCTTTGGCACGACGACGATGCGGAAGTGTACCTCAACGGCCGGCTGCTGCTGCGCAAGCGCGACTACAACAGCCGCTACGAGTACTTCGTGCTCTCCGATTCGGTGCGCCAGGTACTGCACCACGGCAACAACGTGCTGGCCATGCACTGCGCCAGTCCGCGCGGCGGCGCCCACCTCGACGCCGGCCTTTATGAGGAGCTGACCTCGAAGCGCCTGCCGGCAGCCCGCCAAACGGGCGTTACCGTCACGGCTACCCAAACCACGTACACCTTCGCCGCCGGCCCGGTGCAGCTGAAAGTCAATTTCTTGTCGCCGCTGCTGCTCGATGAGCTCGAAACCGTGGCCCGGCCCGTGAGCTACGTTACCTGCACGGCCACCGCCACCGACGGCAAAACGCACCCCACCCAGGTGCTGCTCACTGAAGCCGGCACGCTGGCCAGCGACACACCTTACCAGCCCGTGACCACCCGCGCCGGCCAGGCCAGCAGCCTGCGCTGGCAAGCCGTGGGCACCACCACCCAGCGCGTGCTGGCCAAAGCCGGCGACAACGTGCGCATCGATTGGGGCTATGCCTACCTGGCCGCGCCGGGCGCTGCCCTGCTGAGCACCGGCGCGCCCATGGCCCTAAAGGCGGCTTTTGTCCAAAAAGGCACCGTGCCCACCGCCCCCAAGCCCCTGAGTGGCCAGGCCCAGCGCGTGGCCCAGGCCGCCGTGCTCGACTTGGGCGCGGTGGCCGCCCGGCCCGTCGAGCAGCACCTGCTGCTGGGCTACGACGAGCAGGTTGCCGTGCAGTACTTCGGCCAAAACCTGCGGCCCTGGTGGCGGCGCGAGGCCAGCATGACCATGGCAAAAGCCCTGCAAGCGGCCGAAGCTGACTATGCCCGCCTGCGCCAAAAAGCCGGCATTTTCGACCGAAAACTCTACGCCGACGCCCAAGCCGCTGGGGGCCCGAAATATGCCGACCTGTGCCAACTGGCTTACCGCCAAGCAATTGCGGCGCACACTATTGTGGCCGGGCCGAAGGGCGAGCTGTTCTTTTTCTCGAAAGAAAACTTCTCCAACGGCTCTATCGGCACGGTGGACATTACGTATCCTTCGGGGCCGCTTTTTTTGCTTTATAACAACGAGTTGGCCAAGGGCATGCTGCGCTTTATCTTCGACTATTCAGAGTCGGGGCGCTGGAAAAAGGACTTCCCGGCCCACGATGTAGGCACCTACCCGCTGGCCAACGGCCAAACCTACGGCGAAGACATGCCGGTGGAAGAGGCCGGCAACATGCTGATTATGACCGCCGCCGCCGTAAAAATGGACGGCAAGGCCGAATTTGCCCGCCAGCACTGGCCCACGCTCACCAAGTGGGTCGGCTTTTTGCAGCGCGATGGCTTCGACCCGGCTACCCAGCTCAGCACCGACGATTTTGCCGGCCACCTGGCCCGCAATACCAACCTCTCGGTGAAGGCCATTATGGGCATTGCGTGCTACGGGCAGCTGGCCCGCCAGCTCGGCGACGCCAAAACCGCCGACCAGTACCAAACGCTGGCCCGCGACCTGGCCAAAAAGTGGGTGCAAATGGCCCAGGATGGCGACCACTACGCCCTGACCTTCAACAGAACCGCCGGCTCGTGGAGCCAGAAATACAACCTAGTGTGGGACAAGGTACTCGGCCTGAACATCTTCCCGCCCGAGGTGGCGCAGCAGGAACTAGCCTTTTACCTCCAGCACCAGCAGAAATATGGCCTGCCCCTCGACAGCCGCAAAACCTACACTAAGTCGGACTGGATAATCTGGACCGCCACGCTCGCCAGCCGCCAAGCCGACTTCGAGGCCCTGGTGGCACCCGTGTGGCAATTTGCCAACGATACGCCCAGCCGCGTGCCCCTCACCGACTGGCACGAGACCACCGATGCCCGCCAGCAGGGCTTTCAGGCCCGCTCGGTGGTGGGCGGCTACTTCATGAAAATGTTGGCCCAGAAGCTCAGAACCCCCTAAATAGCGCGCCAAAAAATTATGGCACGAGAATAGCTATTAGCCTGGTAGCCCCGGTGTAGCGACTACCGCGGCGTGATTCTTAAGTGCCGCTGCTATTTATTATTCGTGTCGTATCCCGAAAGCCCCGGTCAGCCATTGCCGGGGCTTTTTTATGCCTCACGCTTAGCTCCATTCGCTGAGTTGGCTAACTGGGGGGCGGCACTAAGGAAGCAGTCGCTACGAGCAGCTTGGGCGGGCTGTTTGCGAAAACCTTATGCCTAAATCTGATTGACAATAGGTAATGCGTAAGACCTGCTACTTCTGACTTACCTTACATTCTAATTCCTGTCCGCACCTTCTCAATGACTACTACTCGTCTCAAATTAAGCTCCTACGCGGGCTTAACGGCGGCCCTTTTGGGCTTGGCCTCTTACCGTTTTCACGAGCGCCAGGGGGCGCAAGACCCGCCCAGCAAAGCGCAGGCCGTGGTGGGCACGCTCGTGCAGGGCCTCTCCCAGGTGCATTACCAGCCCCAGCGCCTCGACGATGGGTTTAGCAAGCGCGTATTTGAGCTGGCCCTCAAGCGCCTCGATTATCGCAAGAAGTTTTTGTTGCAGGCCGACGTAGCGCAACTAGCCAGGTACCAGGCTGATATTGACGACCAAACTAAGCGCGGCACCACCGAATTCCTGGACTTGAGCACCCGGCTGCTGGCCGAGCGCAAGCAGCAGGTACTGGCACTTACGCGCACGCTGCTGGCTCAGCCCTTCACGTTTGACAAGGACGAAAGCCTGCAAACGGACTTCGAGAAAGCCACGTTTCCGGTTGATGCGGCCGACCAGCGCGAGCAGTGGCGCAAGCTGCTCAAGTACGAAACACTGGCGCGCGTGGCCGAGATGCTGGAGGAGCAGGACAAGCGCCACGACCGGGCCCGCGTGGCCAGCCTCAAGCCCGCGCCCGTGCCCGCCGGCCCCGAGCGCACCCCTGCTCAAATGGAAGTGGAGGCCCGCCGCCGCGTGCTGGCTTACTACGAAGAGCAGTTTGCCGACCAGCCCGATGCCGACGAGGTGCTAGCCAACTACGCCAACGTGCTGGCCAATACCTACGACCCGCACACCACCTACCTGGCGCCCCAGCAGAAGGAAGATTTTGACTTCCAGCTCACCGGCCGCATGGATGGCATCGGGGCCCTGCTCCGCGAAAAAGAAGGCCTGATTTACGTGGAGGACATCGTGCCCGGCTCGGCGGCCTATCGCCAGGGCCAGCTCAAAAAAGGCGACGCTATTTTGCGCGTGGCCCAGGGCGCGGCCGAGCCCGTGAGCATTGAGGGCTGGCACAGCGGTAAGGCCGCCGCCATCATTAAGGGCAAAAAAGGCACCGAAGTGCGCCTCACGGTGCGCAAGCCCGACGGCTCGACCAGCGTGGTGCCCCTGGTGCGGGATGTGGTGGTCAATGAAGAAACCTATGCCCAGTCGGCCGTTATCAATGACCCCAGCGGGGTGAAAATCGGCTACCTCCGCCTGCCGGTGTTCTACGCCGACTTTACGGGCAACGGCGGGCGCTCGGCGGCCGACGACGTGCGCAAGGAGCTCGCCAAGCTCACGGCCGAAGGCGTGCAGGGCATCGTGTTTGACCTGCGCGAAAACGGCGGCGGCTCCCTCAACGATGCCGTGGCGATGGCGGGCTTATTTATGCCCAGCGGCCCCATGGTGCAGGTGCAGGATAGCCGCGGCATCAAGCAGGTGCTGCTCGACAAGGACCCGCGCGTGCAGTACGGCGGCCCGCTCGTGGTGCTGGTAAATAAGCACAGCGCCTCAGCCTCGGAGATTCTGGCGGCCGCCATTCAGGACTACAAGCGGGGCCTGATTGTGGGCACGGCCAGCACCTACGGCAAGGGCACCGTGCAGCGCATCGTGGACCTCGACGCGGCGCTGCCCGCCACCCTCAATTCGCTCGAGCCGCTGGGCTCGCTCAAGTTCACGATGCAGAAGTTTTACCGCGTCACGGGCAGCTCCACGCAATTCAAGGGCGTGGCGTCCGACATCGTTTTGCCCGACGTGGCTTCTTCGCTGGATGAAGGCGAGCAGGAAAGTGACTACCCGCTGAAGTGGGACGAAATCAAGCCCGCCAATTTTGCCCCCTGGGAGCACCCGCTCAACGTCGCCAAGCTCGCCGCCAGCAGCAAAGCCCGCGTAGCGGCTAGCCCCAGCTTCCAGCAAGTGAAAGCACTGGCGCAGCGCCTGCACCAGCGCCGGCAGGAAACAGCTATTTCGCTCCAGCTCGCCAAATACCGCGCCCGGCAGCATCAGCTGCGCGCCGAGGCCGATAAGTACGAGCTGCTGCAAGCGTCGGCCAAACCCCTGGTTTTGGCCCCACTCGCCGCTGACCGCCAAGCGCTGGGTGGCGATTCGGTACTGGTGAACCGGGCCATGCGCTTTACCCGCCGGCTGCCCAAAGACCTCACGCTCGGCGAAGCCGTCTCCATTTTAAAAGACGCGCAAGCCGGCTAGCCGCCGTGCCAAAAAACAGCCTAACGACAACGCCCGCCGAGCTTAGAAACCGAGCGGGCGTTGTCGTTAGGTTGTTTTTTGGCAAGCTCTTTTTGCTCGCTCAGGCGGCCAGCAGCCAGCCCAGCGCGGGCGGGCGGCAGGTGCGGCGCAGCGCTACGGCAAATTCAGTTACGGGCAGCGTGCGCCGCAGAGCTTCGTGCTCGGCGCGCTGCGCCAGTAGCGCCAGTTGGGCGCGCTGCACTACTTCGGCGGCGGTGGTGGCCGCCTCGGCACTCTCCGGGTGGCTGGCTAGCAGCTGGCTGCGTAGCTCATCCTCAACCAAGCACAGGGCGGCGGCTACGGCGTGGGTATTGAGGCCCGGCTCGGTGAGGGCCAGGCGCAGGCGCACGCTCTGGCGCAACTCGTGTTGCCAGGCAGGCTGCTGGGTTTGGGCACCGTAGTGCGCCAGCAGTTCGGTGGTAGTCATGGCGAAGGCAGAATAACGGTGGACGAAGGATAGAATAACGCTACAATATACCAGTGTAGTAGTCTGAAAGTTATTATATTAATCCATTACTTCCGCCTTTTCTGGGTAAGGTCCAGCTTTTTCCCCTCAACGTGTTACCAGCCTCCGCTAACCAGTGGCGCGCCCGAACCACACTTGGCCTTGGGTGAAAGGCTGGGTTAAAAGTCGTGGTTATATTTCCGAGGCCGTAATTAGTTGCCTAGGCAAAATACTGCACCATTACCTGTTCGACCTGCTGCTGCGTCAGCGGCTTGGTTAGATAAGCGGCAATGGGGAGCTGGTCGGCGCGCTGCTGGTCGCGCGGGTTCACGGAGGTCGTGAGCAGGGCTACTACGATGGCCGGCCGCTGGTCGGCGGGCAGTTGCTGGTAGGCTTCCAAAAAATCAAGGCCGCCCATCACCGGCATGTTCACATCCAGAAAAATGAGGGCCGGGCAGTTGGCCGGCTCGTTTTGGCACGCGCGCAGCTCCGCCAACGCTTCCCGGCCGTTGAGGGCCACGCGGACGTGGTCGGTCACGCCCAAACGCAGCAGCAGTTTGTGGTTGAGGAAATTCGTGGTCGGGTCGTCATCGACCAGCAGTACGTAGGGTAGTTTAGACATCATAGGAAAAGAATATAATGGGCTAGTAAGTGAGCAGCAAGTAGCATGAGGACAAGCATTTGCCTTTAAGCGAGTTGTCTTAAGTCCGATTACTTATGACTGACTAGTTAACTATTAGCGTAAAAAGTACACCCGAAAGGTAGTACCCTGGCCGAGCTGGCTTTCCACCTCAATGTGGCCCCCGGCGTTTTCCACCATTCGCTTGACCATGTAGAGGCCGATGCCGGTGCCTTCTACGTGGGTATGCAGGCGCTGGAACATGGCAAAGAGCTTCTCCTGGCCCTGCGCTAAATCGAGGCCGAGGCCGTTGTCCTGCACTTCCAGCACCAGGTGGGCGGCCTGCGGGTAGCAGACTATGCGGACCTCAGGCACCCGGCCGGGGTGGCGGTATTTGAGGGCGTTGCTGAGTAGGTTGTACACTACCGAGCGCAGGTTCTTTTCCGAAAAGGTCAGCGTGAGGTCGGTCGGCACCTGCACCGCTAGCTGGGCCTGGGTTTGCTTCAGCAGGGGCAGCAGGTCGAGGCGCACGGCGTCGATAAGAGGGGCCAGCGCGACGGGCTCACTGACCTGGCTATGCTCCTGCTGCAAGCGCGAAACGTCGGTGAGGTGCAGAATGGTGCGCTTGAACCGCTCGGTAGCTTCCTGCATTAGGGTCAGCATCTGGGGCACATCACCGACGCGGCCCGCCGCAGGCAGTTCATAATTGAGAGCCAGCAATAGGCCCTCGATATTGGAGATGGGGGCTTTCAGGTCGTGCGAGGCCGTGTAGATGAAGTTGTCCAAGTCGGCGTTGGTGCGGGTGAGCCGGGTGTTGCTCTCATTCAGTTCCTCATTGGTAGCCGTTAGCTCCTCGTTGATAGCGGCCAGGTCTTCATTGAGGTCTTGCACCTGCTGGCGGGCCTGCACCTGGGGGGTAACGTCCATGGCCACGCACATAATACCGGTGACGCTTTCTGCGGCATCGCGCAAAGGCACGTAGGTGAAATTATAATAGCCCGGTTCCCCGTCGCGGTGGTGGGAAAGCTGCGCCGCCTGCTCCTGGGCCACGTATGGCTGGCCCGAGTGCCAGACCTGCGCCAGCAGGTCGCGGTAGCCTTGTGCGGCCAGTGTAGGAAACAAGTCGAAGTACCGCCGGCCCAGAATTTGGTCGGGCGCATTGCCGAGCATTATCCCCATACTAGGGTTCACCACCTCAAACACATACTCGGTCCCCCGCAGCACGAAGATGGCGACGGGCGCCTGCTCAAATATGTCCCGCAACTGTCGCTGCTGCGCTTCGCGCTCGCGCCGGGCCAGCACCTGTGCAGTCACGTCGTAGGCGTAGGTCACGAAGCCATCAATCTGCCCGACCTCGTCGCGGCGAGCCTGGTAGGTGAGGTCGAAGTAAATATCCTCCACGGGCCCTCCGTCGGTGCGGGCTAGTGGCACCAGCACTTCGCTGGCCTCGAAGGGCACGCCCGTGTCGTAAACGCGGTGCAGAATAGCCATCAGCGGCTGGTCGGCCAACTCGGGCAGAGCGTCGACCAGCCGCTGGCCCAGCAGTGCCCGGCCCGGAAACATGGCCTGGTAGCCGGGGTTCACGAACTCGTACACCCACTCGGGGCCATCGAAAATGCAGATGCCGGCCGGGGCCCGCATAAACAGCTCGTACCACTGCCGCCGCTGGCGCTCGGTGGCCGCCTGCGCGGCGGCGAGCTGGTGGGTACGCTCCTGCACGCGGGCCTCCAGTTTTTGGTTGAGCTGTCGCAACTCCTGCTGGGCTTCGCTCAACGCCAGGTTAGCCCGTTGGTACTCCTCGTTGCTGGCGAGTAGCTCCTCGTTGAGGGCGGCCAGCTCTTCGTTGAGGCTATCCACCTGCTGGCGGGCCAGCACCTGCTCCGTCACCTCCACAGCAAAGCAGAGGATGCTAGTGATGCGCTGTGGCCCCTCATATACGGGCTGATAGGTAACATTGAAGTAGCCTTCATAAACCTGCTCGGTTTGCTCAATGCGCACCAGCAGTTCCTGCAAGGAGCGTGGCCGACCCGTGGTCAGCACCTCGGCAAATACCTGCTCGAAGCCCTGACCAGCCAGGTCGGGCAGCGCCTCAAAATGGGGCCGGCCCAGCACCTGCTCCAGCGGCCGGCCCCAAATCTGCCCCATGCGGGGGTTGGCCCACTCTATCACAAGCGCGGGGCCACGCAGCAAGCCCATGGCCACCGGCGCCTCGGCAAATACGCGCTGCAACTCGGCCCGCTCGCGCTCGGCATCGGCGCGGGCGGCCTGCTCGGCGGCTTGGCTTTCGCGCAGCTGCCGCCCGGCCCGGCGGCTGGCGGTAATGTCCTGCACCGACTGGATAATGAACTGCACCTGCCCATCTGTGTCGAGCACGGGCGTGTGGCGCGGCTGCCAGTGGCGCTCCACAAACTGGCCGGGCCGCGTGCGGTCGGGTACATCGTAGTGCTGCGGCGCCATGTCGTGCGGCTGGCGGGTGGCCATTACCTGGATTAGCGAAGCCCGCACGTTGGCCACGGCATTGGCCTCGGGCGTATCGGGGTTGTCGGGAAAAGCCTCAAAAATGTGCTGCCCCACGATGGTGGCCCGTTCCGTGAGGGTGGCGGCCAGGTAGTCGTCGCTGGCGCCAATAATGACCCAGTTGGGCGACAGCAGCAGCGTGGCACCGGGCTGGGCGTTGAAGACGGGCAGCAAGTCAAGCGGGGGCAGAGCCGGAGTCATCAGGAGAAGGTTGAAAGCGGAATAACCCGGCGCGCTTACTTCGTAGAGAGTTCGCGCCAGCAGCAGAAACGCCCAGTGTTGGTAACTCCCACCCAAGCCTCAAGGTAAGGCAAACGGATGAGTGAATTTGGGATTCGGCAATACTTAGCCACCAATGCCCGTAGCACGAGCCTACTACGCAGCAGCAACCTCGGCGGTGGTCGTCAGGTAAAGAGGGTGGCCGCCAGCGTTACGCCTTTCGCTGACCGCCGGGCAGACGTAGCACAACCGCAAAAGGCGGCCTTGGTAGCATGAGGCACCTTTGGCACTACCTCAAAGCGCATCCCTAAGCTACCCATGAAAAAGCAAAAACCCCATTTCCAAGCTGGAAATGGGGTTTTTGGCAGAGAGGGGGGGATTCGAACCCCCGATACCCTTGCAGGTATAACGGATTTCGAATCCGTCGCATTCGACCACTCTGCCACCTCTCTAAGGTCCCAAACGAGTGGTTGGGGCTGCAAAAGTAGGGCGCAATGCGAGTTAGCCGCAACGTTTAGTTGGTTTTTTTGGCGAAAACTTCTTCAGCCGCTCAGTATCAAGCTTTAATTTTTGTTTCTTGCTCTTTCGCCGCCAGCCCCAGGCGGCCGGTCACGGCGTCCATGCTCACGTTGACCTCGAAGCCGATGATGAGTGTCATGCACACAAATTCTAGCCACACCATGAAGCCCACCAGCGCCCCGATAGAGCCGTAGAAGTGGTTGTAGGAGTTGAAGATGCGCACGTAGAGCGTGAACAGGAATGACACCAAAAAGATGAGCAGCGTGGCCACCAGCGCCCCTACCGACACAAACGGCCACTTATCGTGCACCGGCGGTACGAAATAGTAGATGATGCAGGTGGTGGCCAAAAATAGCCCAATGAGCGAGCCGTAGCGCAGGGCCGTAATCAGGAATTCGGTGGAGCTTTCGGGCACGATTTCGTAGAACACCAGCCCGTCGATGATGAAGGTACCAAAGAAAATGCCCGCGATGGATACAACCAGCACCAATGCCAGCACGAAGGTCAAGCCGGTGGCAATAAGGCGCTTGTGCAGGTAGCCCCGGTGCTTGAACCACGGATATTTTTTCTCAAACGCATCGAGCAGCGCCATGATGCCATTGCTACTGAGCACCAGCGCCGACACAAACCCGAACGAGAGCAAGCCGCCGTGCGGGATGCGCACGATGTCCTCGATGGTGGTGGCGGTGGCGGCGTACAGCTCGTGGGGCATGATATCGGCCAGGAACTGGAGGATGTCCACGTCGAGACTCGGCACCGGGATGTAGGGAATGAGCGTGAACAGGAAGATGATGGTCGGAAACAGGGCCAGCGTGAGGTTGAAGGCCATGTAGGCGGCGCGCTTTTCGAGCGAGTCGAGGCGCAGCTCGTGCAGTACACGCTCGCCCACGTCGTAGACCGAAATGCTGCCGCCGCGCAGGTGCTTGCGCTTGCCCCAGGCCAGGAGGGTGCGGTAGGCGCGGTGGCGGCGCACATCGGGCACTAGGGCGCGGCGGCGGGTGGGAGGAGCGAGCATTCAGTGAGTGGTGAATTGGTGAGCTAGTGAGTTGGCGCTGGTGAGCGGTGGCAAAAAAGGCTGATTTGCGCACCACCTCACCATCTCACTACTTGCCGAAAGTGGCCGGGGCGGGCGCGTCGCCGGGTGTGGCACGGCCCTCGCCTAGCGGCCCGAGCGCTTCGGCTTCCGAAAAATACGGAGCCAACTGCTGGCGAACGCTGTCGGGAATGGGTACCGGGCGGCCATTGCTGGTGCTCACGAAGACCATGAGCGTGTAGCCTTCGGTGAGCAGGTCGCCGGTTTCGTTGCGGATTTCGTACTCGAATTTCACCCGCGAGCCTTCGGCCAATTCTTTGAGCATAACCCGAATAGTAAGCAAATCATCGTAGCGGGCGGGGCGGCGAAAGCGGGTGTGCAGCTCGCCCACCGGCATGCCCACGCCCTGGGCTTCGAGGTCGCGGTAGCGGATGCCAAGCTGGCGAAACGACTCGGTGCGGGCCACCTCAAAATAGGCGGCGTAGTTGCCGTGGTAGACGTAGCCCATCTGGTCGGTTTCGGCGTAGCGGACGCGGAGCTGGATATCGGCAGCGTACATAATGGAGCGGTTGGAAAGCGAAAAAACGCGGGAGTTGGTGGGGCAAGGATAACACGGCGGGCGCCAAATAGTGCGCCACGGGGCTCCGCAGCCAGCCGAACCCGGCAGGTTAAGCTTTTGTAACGTGCGCAACCGGCCGGGCGGCCAGCCCGACTTTTGCAGTGTTTTTATCAAACACTCCTCTTCTTTTCCACGCTTCTGTTATGCGAAAACTTTTCCGCTTGTTGGGTTGGGTATTGGCGGTGCTGCCGCTGGTGGGCCAGGCCCAGGTTATTCCACCAGTGCCGGCCCCGGCGCCGGCCAGCCTTTCGGGCGTGCCCCTGCGCGACTGGCTACGCAACAACTGGTACGACCCCTACCGCGTGGTGCTGAGCTACGCCGACGCCCGCGCCAAAATGTACAACTACGCTGACAACTACAGCAATAGCGTGGTGTGCGTGTACTCGGGCTATTCCGAAACGGTGCCGCTGAATTTCAACAATACCAGCACGGGGGTGGTCAACAACATCAACTGCGAGCACAGCATCCCACAATCGTGGTTCAATGAGACGACGCGGATGCGCTCCGACATGCACCACCTCTACCCTACCTATATCCAATGGAATAGCAACCGGGGCTCGGACCCATTTGCCGAAATACCGGACACCCAAACCACGCTGTGGATGCGCCTGACCCAGAGCCAGACGGGTATCCCGACTGCCAACATTGCCGAGTACAGCGAAGATGGAGTAGGCAGGTTTGAGCCCCGCGAAGACCACAAGGGCAACCTGGCCCGCACGGCGTTTTACTTCTACACCATGCACGCCGGGCAGCCCGACCTGGTAGCCACCGGCCACAACAGCATCACAACTTTGGCCGACCTCAATACGCTGTACCAGTGGCACCTGGCCGACCCCGTAGACGCCCACGAGCTGGAGCGCAACCGCCGCGTGGCCGCCAGCCAGGGCAATTACAACCCCTACATCGAAGACCCGTCGCTGGTGGCGCGGGCCTGGGGCTTCGCGCCTACCGGGCCGGTTTTCTCGTTTGCCACGGCCACGGGCAGCCTTGCGGAGAGCAATACTGGCAGCACGACCTATACGGCTACGCTCAATATCAGCCCCGCCCCTACCGCTGCCCTTACAGTGCAGGTGGCCTTGGATGCAGCTAGTTCGACAGCCGCCAATGGCACCGATTTCAGCTTTACCAGCCCGACTACGGTAACTTTTGCCGCCGGCCAAACCAGCCAAACGGTAGCCCTGACCATAACCGGCGACACTCAGCCCGAAGCCGACGAAACGGTGGTACTTACCCTGCAAAGCCCCGGCACTGGGGCCAGCATCGGCGGGCCCGCCACCCACACGCTCACCATTCTCAACGACGATGGCCCGGCCCCGACGGTGGCTTTTACGGCCGCTACGGGCAGCATTACGGAGGGCAGTAGCGGCACGAGCACCTACTCGGCCACCGCCACCCTCAGTAACGTCGGCAGCCTCATGTTTCCGATTACGGTACCCGTGGCCGTAGTGGCTACCGGCACCACGGCCACCAGCCCCGCCGACTACACGCTGGCGACCAGCACGCTCACCTTTGCCAGCGCCTCGGCCCTGAGCCAACTCGTGAGCGTGACCATCGTGGGCGACGCGCTGCCCGAGCCCAACGAGACGGTGGTGCTGCGCCTGGGCACGCTCAGCAATGCCAACCTGGTGGTGGGCACGCCCGGCACCCACACGCTCACCATTCTCAACGACGACAGCGCGCCGGTGGGCGTAAGCTGCTCAGCCCCGTATTTCAGCAAGTACTTTGAGTCGGCCACCGGCAACACCAAGGCGCTGGAAATCTTCAACCCCACCCCTACCGCCCGCAACCTGAGCGGGCTACGCGTGGAGCTATTTGCGGCCGGGGCCACCACACCCACGGCCACGGCCAACCTCACGGGCAACCTGGCGGCGGGCGATGTCTACGTGATTGCCAACACCGGCGTAACCTCTGCGAGCGTGCAGGCCGCCGCCGACCTGCTATCCAACGTGGGCTTTTTCAGCGGCACCCATTCGATTGCCTTGTTTGATGGCACCGATACGCTCGACATCATCGGCGTGGTGGGCCGCTCGCCCAGCGGCACTGGCTGGCCCATTGCCGGCAACAGCACTACCCGCGACAACTCGCTGGTGCGCCTGCCCAGCACGGGCCAGGGCAATACCCGGTGGTTTGGCCCGAACGGCGCAGCCACCACCTGGCAGTCGCAGGGCACCGACAACTTTTTGGGCATTGGCAGCTACGTATCCACGGCGTGCGCCACGCCGCTGGCCACCCGTGGCACTAGCACGGCTGACCAGCTAGAGCTGTACCCCAACCCCGCCACCGGCCGCGTGAGCCTGCACCTGCTGGGCGCAGCCACCCGCACCGCCACCGTAGAAGTAGTCGATGCGCTGGGCCGCACCGTGCGCCAGTTGTCGGCCCCCGTGGGCGATGCCACCGCCGCCACGCTGGAACTGGTGGGCCTGCCGGCGGGCCTCTACGCCGTGCGCCTGCGCACGGCCGAGGGCCTGTATTTGGGCCGCCTAATGGTGGAATAAGGCTTCCTTTTAGCGGCTAAAAAAGGCCCGTCCGGCTGAGTAGTACTCAGCCGGACGGGCCTTTTTTAGTTAATTTCCTGCCAGATTTCACGAGGTTAAGCAAAGGATTTTAACTAGGTGCTTCAGAAGGTTTTTGGGCATTGTCCGGCGCTTCAGCGCCGAGTTGCCGGATAGGTTTTCACGGCGAGGCTAGCCCATAGTGCCACTAGTCTAGGCTAAAGCCTAACACGTTAAAACGGCTTCGCAATCCCAGCGTTAAAGCGCCGGGCAATGACCAAAAACATTCTGAAGCACCTCTTCAAAAACTCCTTCGGAGCCACACGTTTAACCCTGTAACCTTCGACAGAAAACAACGCGTTACTCACGCGCCAAGCGCTGCCAAAGGCTACCCGCCGCGCCCGTCACGCGCACCACGTAGAGGCCGGGCGCCAGGGCGGCTAGGCTCACTGGGCCACCACCGGCCGCTACGGCGGCCTGCGAAACCAATTGGCCCCGCGTGTTGAAGACCTGCACGGTAGCCGGCCCGAAGCTGCCGGGCAGCTGCACCCGCACTAGGTCGCGGGTAGGGTTAGGGAAAAGCTGCCAATCAACCGTTTTGGCTACTGGCGCGGTAGCCAGCACCGTTTGGTAAACCGAGTTGGCGGCCTGGGCGGCGGTTTGCAGTTGGGCTAGCGTGGGCGCGGCCAGCACGGCAAAAGCCACCCGCACCGAGTCGCCGGGCGCGAGGCGCGACACCACGGTACTCAGCACCTGCGACACATCGCCATTGCCCGCCGAGCGGTGCGCCCGGCCAAAGCCGTCGCTCAGGGCCCGGTATTTTTCGGCGGGGCTAAAGCCGTCGCCGAAGTAGATGGGCGCGCTGGCCGCCACGTTGTTGTTGATGGAATACACCCCGGCCGGGCCGGTGCCCAGCACCTGCACCCCGGCATAGACGCGGGTAGCCACCGAGTCGTAGCAGTAGCCCACGCGCCGCACCGAGTCGTAGCGGGCCAGGTTGCGGCCGCTGTCGCCGGGCAGGTCCCAGTCGGCAAACAGGCCGGCGTAGAGCGGCTTGAGGGTATCGGCGGTGATGTTGCGCAGCGAGTATTCAAGGATAATAAAATCGCGGCGCACGGCCGGCGCGCTCCACGCCAGCGCGTGCTGGCGCACCCGCACGCCCACCGAGCGCGGCTGAGCGGCCGTGGGCAGCGAGTCGCGAAAGGTGCTGTACGCCTCTTGGTCGGCACGCGGGCCAGGCATGATGCGGTGAATGGCCGTTTCGATAAAGAACGACTCACGCACCGTATTCGGGGCGGCGCGCAGGTGGTCAGATACCCGCGTGGGCGAGGTCGCCAGCAGCAGGCCGCCCTCACTCAGCAGCGGCCCCAATGTGCGGTAGCTCAGGCCCAGGCCGCCCTGGTCGTACACGCCGTCGTAGGCTAGGTTGCCCCGGCCGCTGAGGCTGGCTACTAGGTCGCCTGCGTCGAGCACCACGTAGCCAGGGTTAAGCACCACGCTCACGTACTGGTCAGTCTGGTAGCCGCCAGCCGCCGTGAGGCGGTAGCGCAGCGTGGCCGGCGTGTTGAGCGGCACGGCATTGGCCACCACCAACTGAAACGGTTGGCTGGTATTGGTGCTAGTGCCCAACATAGCTAGATTGCCAGCCGCGAAGCTGCCTTGCACCACCGTGAGGTAGGGCGAAAGCGACGTCAGTGTGACGGTGAGACCAACCACGGGTTGCAGCAAATTGCGCACGGTAGCGGTCAGCTGCACGGGCTCGCCGGGGGCGTAGCCAGCCGGGCGGGCCGGGGCAAACGCGCTGGTTATCACCCGCGCCTCCTGGCGAGTTGGGCTCATGGCGCGCAGCACGTTGAGGCGGCCCCGCCCCAAACGGCCCCGGTAGGCGGCATTTGCGGGCAGGCTGTAGATACTCGTGTCGGCCGACTGCCGCAGTTGAGCGGCCACCTGCTCGGCGGTGAAATTGGGGAAGCGCGCCCGCACCAGCGCCGCCGCCCCCGATACCAGCGGCGCGGCCAGCGACGAGCCCGTATCGTACCAGTAATCACCATCAACCGGCCCGATGCCCACCGTCTGAAAAAGCCCGTTGGTAGTCCAAATATCTACCCCCGGCGCGGTTAGGTCCACGCGGCGGCTGTAAGTGGCAAAGCCAGCTTTGCCATCGGCCGCATCGGTGGCCGCCACCGACACCACATGCTCGTAGGAAGCCGGGTAAAAAAGCAGGTCGGCGTTGGTATTACCGGCCGCCGCTATCAGCACAGCATCCTTATTAACAGCCGCGTAGGTGCACACGTCCTGCTCGAAGCGCGAGTAGCCGCCCACGCCGCCCCACGACATATTGATGACCTTGCAGCCGTGGTCGGCGGCGTACACGATGCCCTCGTAGCCGGCAAACGTGCCCGTGCCATTGCCCGGAAACACCTGAATAGGCAGGAATTTGCACTTGAAGGCCATGCCCGCCACGCCCTTGCCGTTGTCGGCCTCGCCTGCCATCGCGCCCGCCACATGCGAGGCGTGCAGGGCATTATCGTTATTGTAGGTTACATCGTTGTTGCCGTTGGCCATGTCCCAGCCCCGGTAGTTGTCCACGTAGCCGTCGTTGTCGTCATCGACACCATTCATGGGGTCAGCCCAGTTGTACTTGATTTGATTTATCAAATCCTCGTGGGTCGGCCGCATCCCCGTATCCGTAAGGCCGATAACGATACTGGTATCACCCTTCGTAAAGTCCCAGGCGCGGTACACCTGCGTGAGCTTGAGGTGGTACTGGCTGCCAGCCACCGAATCGGCCATCGGGTCGTTGGGCTGGTAAAGCGGCTCGCGGATGTAAAGCGGCTCCACGTACTCGACCGCGCCCGTGCGCAGCAGCGCGGTGCGGATTTTATCCAGACTGGTCGCCGCAGGTACCTCAATTTGATAAATCAGGCGCAAATCGACGCTACCCGGTCGCTCGGCGCTGGGCGCCGCCGTGCGCGGAAATTTCTGGCTCAAGCCCTTAGCACCGAACACTTGCAGCGTCGCTTGCACGTCTTTTGGGCTGCCCGTAGGCATCAGCTTCAGCACCAGCCGACCCGGAATAGTCGGCGGCCCGGCCAGTGCACTTATCGCTTGCCACAACAATAGAACGATAGCAAGAATATATTTCATAAATAACTAGTTATGAGCTGTATATTTTGTAAATATACAAGCTTCTATTATTTCACAAGCACAGCAGCTTTTTTAGCGCTACCCAGTTGGCCACTGGCGCGGTAAGCTCGCTTCCCGCGCCAGCGGAGCTGCCCCCGACGTATACAGGCTGGCCAGTACGGTAGTAGCCGTTTCGGCCAGCTCCAAGTGGTAGTCCGCGTGCAGCTTATTGGCTTGTTTTAGGGCCTCTTGCGTGCGGCGCACCAAGTGCTGTAACAGCGGCTGCGTAGGCCCGTGCAGCCGCGCCACCAACTCGGGCTGGTGCCGAAACACGTTGGCCAGCAGCCGCAGGCTCAGCTCAATCTCCCCAAACGCATCGTCGGTGATGCGCGCATGGTACGCCAGCCGCGCTTGCAACTGCCGCAAGATAACCAGCAGGTCATTAGGCGATTGATGGTAGCCACGCACCGGGTCATCGACTTGCTGGCGTAGCGCGGCACGCCGGTTTTCGAGGGCCTCCGGCCCTTCGAGTAGGCGGTAGGCCAGTTGCTCGGCCAGCACGGCGTCCTGCGCCACGAGACGGGCCAAAAGCTGGTCCTTCTCCTTTTGAGGAAGGTCAAAAAGAGCGCGGCGCAGGTCGGGCGGAAGGGCGGGCATAGGTGGGTAGTTATGGGCTAGTAAAGTAGGCCGTCATGTTGAGCGAAGCGCAACGCAGTCGAAGCATCTCTACCGCTTCGTTGCTAGCGTTAGAAATTACTATGTTAAAGAGATGCTTCGACTGCGCTACGCTTCGCTCAGCATGACGGCCGTTTTTAAACGCAATCGCTACATTCCTACTTCCAAAAACCGCCTCAGATACGGTGCAGTTTTACTCGCTTTCACCCTAGCTACCTCGACCGGTGGTCCGGCCGCTACTACCTGGCCACCCTCGTCGCCCGCGCCGGGGCCGATGTCGATAACCCAATCGCTGTTAGCGACTACGTGCATATCGTGCTCTACTACCACCACCGTATTGCCGGCTCCCACCAGCCCGTCGAGTTGCTTTAGAAGCTTCTCTACATCGGAGGGATGCAGGCCGGTAGTGGGCTCGTCGAGCACGTAGAGCGAGTGGCCACGGGGCGGCCGTTGCAGCTCCGAAGCCAGCTTGATGCGTTGTGCCTCGCCGCCGCTAAGCTCAGTGGCGGGCTGGCCCAGGCGCAGGTAGCCCAGGCCTACTTCGCGCAGCACCGTGAGGGCGCGCAGCACGGTGGGCTCGTCGGCGAAGAAATCCCAGGCCGCCTCTACGGTCAGGCCGAGTACGTCGGCGATATTCTTGTCGCGATAGGTAATCTCCAATGTTTTGGCATTGTAGCGGGTGCCTTGGCACACGGGGCAGGGCGTGTACACGCTGGGCAAAAACAGCAATTCAACCATCACAAAACCTTCGCCCTGGCAATTTTCGCAGCGGCCTTTGGCCACGTTGAAGGAGAAGCGGCCCGCGTCGTAGCGGCGCTTGCGGGCTTCGGGTGTGGCCGCGAACAGCTTGCGCACGTGGTCGAAGAGGCCGGTGTAGGTCGCCATATTCGAGCGCGGCGTGCGGCCAATGGGCTGCTGGTCTACACGCACCAAGCGGGTTATTTGGGCGATGCCTTCGGTAATGCGGCCTTCGGTGGCGGCTTCGTCGGCTTGCTCCAAAGCCTCGCCTTCCGGCTCTTCAGAGGCCAAAATCTGGCCTAATTGCGCGGCTACCAACTCGACCAAAACCTGGCTTACCAACGTCGATTTGCCCGAGCCCGACACGCCCGTAACGCTCGTAAATACGCCCAGCGGAAAGTCCGCGTCGAGCTGATTTAGGTTATGCCGGGTGATGCCGCGCAGCCGCAGCCAGCCGCTGGGCTGGCGCGACCGGCGCGGAGCCAGCGGCTTATTGTCAAACAAATACCGACGCGTTTGCGACTCTTCTACCTCAGCCAAGCCCGCTAGCGGGCCGCTATAGAGCACCCGGCCACCCTGCTCGCCCGCGCCCGGCCCCACGTCCACTATCCAGTCGGCTTGCTTGATTACTTCCAGTTCGTGCTCGACTACGAAGAGCGAATTGCCAGCCCGCCGCAGGCCCGCCAGCGCCTTCAGCAACGCCGCCGTATCAACGGGGTGCAGGCCCGCCGAGGGCTCATCGAGTACGTACACCACGCCGAACAGGTTGGAGCGCACCTGCGTGGCCAGCCGTAGCCGTTGCAACTCGCCAGGCGAGAGCGTGGGCGTGCTGCGCTCCAGCGTGAGGTAGCCCAGGCCGAGGTCGAGCAGCACCGCCAGCCGGCCGCAGAGGTCGTCGGCAATACGCTGCGTCACAATCACTTTTTCGGGATGCGCGGCGTCATATTCTGCCCCGCGCTCAACCTTACTTTCGGCATAGGGCCGCAGCAGCGCCGCCAGCGCTTTCAGCGGCAGGCGCGACAAATCGGCGATATCCAGCCCCGCGAAGGTGACGCTCAGCGACTCGGGCCGCAGCCGCTTGCCGTGGCACAGCGGGCACTCGGTGCTGAGCATAAATTGCAGCGCCCGCTTCTTCATTTGGGCGCTTTGGGTGTTGGCGAAGGAGTGGAAAACGTGCCGCCGGGCGCTGGTGAAAGTGCCCATGTAGTTGGGTTCTTCCTTGCGCTTGAGGGCGCGCTGCGTTTCGGCGGGCGAGTAGCCGGGGTACACAGGCACTACTGGCTGCTCGTCGGTAAAAAGTATCCAATCGCGGGCCTTTTGGGTCAAGTCGCGCCAAGGCTTATCGACATCGTAGCCCAGCGTTACTAGGATGTCGCGCTGGTTTTGGCCGCCCCAGGCGGTGGGCCACGCCGCAATGGCCCGCTCCCGAATGGTGAGCGAGTCGTCGGGCACCATCGAGCGCTCGGTTACCTCATACACGCGGCCCAGGCCGTGGCAGGTAGGGCAGGCGCCCTCGGGCGTGTTGGGCGAAAAGCCTTCCGCATAGATGATATTTTGGCCCTTCGGGTAGTCGCCAGCCCGCGAATACAGCATCCGCAAGAGGTTGGAGAGCGTGGTGACGCTGCCCACCGACGAGCGCGTGGTGCCCCCGCCGCGCTGCTGCTGCAAGGCCACGGCTGGCGGCAGCCCATCCACGGTATCGACCTCGGGCACGGAAAGTTGGTGAAACAGCCGCCGCGCATACGGCGACACCGATTCGAGATACCGCCGCTGCGCCTCGGCGTACAGCGTGCCGAAGGCCAGCGACGACTTGCCCGAGCCCGACACGCCCGTGAACACCACCAGCGCATCGCGCGGAATGTCCACATCCACATTTTGCAAATTGTGCTCGCGGGCGCCGCGCACCCGCACAAAACCGGGGCGGTTAGTTGCTGATTCTTCCATTCTGAATAAGTGTGGTGCTTATCAGAACGAGCGCTGGGGGCGGCGGGTTAGCGGGCGGACCCAGTATGCTACAGTTTCAGACGCCTACTGAACGACCTCATTGTATCAATTGCTCAATGTTGCAGCCAGCCATATACCGATATCCAGTATCCATATGCAAGGCGTTTTCTCTGATGGTAGCGGAGATGTCTCCGGTCTTTGTATGGAAAACTAGCTTATAACTAGGGTCAAATTTATTAAGCTCTTTGCTAGCATGATTCAGACAATCTACAAGTTGGCTTATTAATTTCCTATCATTAACCTTCTTAGTTTGGCTTTGCTTATCAAACTCAATCACATCGATACTAGAAATATTACCCGCATTTAGCCCTATATCATTCTCCCGCTTACAGCCCGTTAATACTGCCAAGACGATAATTGGAGTTAGTAACTTCTTCATACAGGTTATTTCCAAAGATGAGATATCTTACAATTTTAAAATGTAATTCGGTTATACGCTACTGCAACAACTGCCGCCAGCAATACTTGGCAGCCCAGCAGCAACAGAAACCCCAGCGCCACCCAGCCCGGTGGCAACAACAAACGGCGATAATGGCGGCGTGGCACGTACATAGCGGTTCAATAAAAGCTAGTGCCTTGATGCCGCCCGTGCCCAAAATGCACAAAAAAGCGCCTGTGGCCGGGTGGCCGCAGGCGCTTTTTTTGTTGGATATACTACCCTAACGCGAGACGCAAAATGTTGCGTCTCTACGCTGAATGACTAGGCTTCTGGGTCGCTCTCAGCCGTCAGGTTTTTGCCTTGGTGCTGGGTTTCGGGCAGCGTGAAATTGGCGTCGCGGGGGTGGATGAGCTGGTCGGGCAGGTTGAGGTCGCTGTCGGGAGCCGAGCCCACGGGGGGCTGCTCATCCGAGCGCAGCGAATCGTCCATCATGTCGGCCATGCGCTGGCCACTGGCGTTGTTGTCATCCGTGACCTGGCCGTAGGTT
>Ga0265797_10004151_pt1 | contig 22433 bp, 22 predicted proteins | sample P2T30metagenome_FD_192433 | JGI IMG/M metagenome (GOLD analysis project Ga0265797, IMG submission 192433) | Plant litter microbial communities from East Loma Ridge, Irvine, California - P2 T30 | ecosystem: Environmental > Terrestrial > Plant litter > Unclassified | place: USA: California... | reverse complement strand
AATGCAGCTGGGAAGGTCTTGGAGCCTGAAACTATCGTTGTGAACCAGAGACTACAGCCATCCAAAACACAAAAGGCTCTTGTACTGGATGCACCCGGCCGTTCGAACCAGCTCGAGAAAGGTGGCAAAAAAATGAGCAAGCCGATAAAGAAGAGTGGGAAGACTATGGCTCTTGAGGCGGCAGCCGCTATCAAGGCAGCAAAGACTCAATCCAAAGGAAACATCGACGCTGCTCACTGGAAAGTGAAGTGTAAGGAGCTCGGTTGTCAATCTAATCTGCAACTTCGGTACCTCACAGCCCGGGATTACTCCATGAGATTACGTCATGACAGTTTGATCAAGCCAGAAGTGGAGCTATACACAATAGACTGCCTACTTCGGATCTGGATGGAACGTCATAAAAGCACAGCTGTAGAAGCTGGTGGAAGCTTTGCAGCTTTAATCTGGAACACACTTCTGGAGTTGCTAAAGACGAGGTCAGGAATGACACCAGAGATCTTGGCTTCCCTAGAAGTGATCTTGAAGGTCTTGAAACTCCCTGCGCTCAAATACGAGGCGGAGGCTACCAGCCGGCCACTCGAGTTCACTTGCGCATTCAACGAGGCAAAGATCTCGAGCGCTGCTGTGTCTGCCTCCATCAACCGCAACAAATTATCCATCCCAGGCGGCGCAAAGATGTTCCAGTTGGAGCATTGTGGACCGTATCTTGAGAGGGAAATTGGCTCAGCTATAGACGAACGTGTTCCGTTCCGTCCCGATGCATGGCAGCGCAAGGTTCTTGATGCGATTGATGAAAACCATTCTTTGTTCGTTGTTGCACCAACTAGTGCTGGCAAGACGTTCATCTCCTTCTATGCGATGAAGCAAGTCCTCACGAATGATGACGATGGAGTCATCGTCTACGTTGCACTGACCAAAGCTCTTGTCAATCAGATTGCTGCTGAAATCCAAGCACGTTTTTCTAAGTCCTTCAAACGGCTGGGGGTATCGGTCTGGGCCATCCACACACGGGACTATCGAATCAACAACGCTACTGGATGTCAGATCTTGGTGACTGTGCCCCACATCCTCCAGATTATGTTGCTAGCTCCCTTTAATGCTGAGAAGGAAAACTCTTGGAGTTGCCGGATCAAGCGGATAATATTCGACGAAATCCATTGCATTGGTCAAGCAGAAGATGGAGTGGTCTGGGAACAGTTGCTGTTGCAGTCACCTTGTCCTATTATAGCCCTCTCTGCAACTGTTAGAAATCCGGAGGAGTTCAGTACCTGGCTTGGGTCAACTCAAGAAGCAAATGGGAACAAACTTGTCACAATTGAGCACCACCACCGATACTCGAACTTACGGAAATTCATCTACGTTCCTCCAAAGAAGTTTTGCTTCACAGGTCTACCGGAAAGCCCTCCTATCCATACACCAGGCCTAGACGGAATGGAAGCCTTTTGTTTCGTCCATCCTGCCTCGAGTTTGAATAACAAATCTCGAGGAATGCCGAAAGATCTCCATCTGGAGGCTCGGGATTGTCTTTGGCTCAGGCAAACGATGAAAAAGCACGCAACAAAGGAGTATGTTGTTCCACTCAACCTCAGCCCGGACGCACTTCCGGATATAATTAAAAAGATCCACATCTTCGAATGGGAGAAAAAGCTCAAGGCTACGCTGCTGGAATGGATGAACTGTGGAGGCTCGCCATTTGAGAAAGTTCAGCAGGATCTGAGCAAAACGCTGGTCAAGCCCGCGCCCCGCTACCTTCTCAGCACGAAACACAATTTTGGTGGTAAATTTGAAGCCAGGAATTTCAATGCAGAGAGCCTTTCTTCGATCATTCTTCCAGCGCTTGCCGATCTGCATGCTAAGAACGCTCTTCCAGCGATTGTTTTCAACTACGATCGTAGTCAGTGTGAAACGCTGATGAAAGATGTGATGAAAGAACTGGAGATGAACGAGTGAGCTTGGAAAGACACGAGTAATTCGTGGAAAGAGAAACTTGCGGCATTCGAAAGGTTCAAGAAAGACCAAGAAGTGATCAAGGCCAAGTCCAAGGATCGAAAGAGCACAGCCAGAATGAAAGCTAAGGGTAGAGGCGACAACAAGAGAGAGAAGGACGATGAAGAGAGAGTGTCGAGATTGGACCGTGAACGCGAAGCCGCGTCTACAGAGCATACCAAGTGGGATGGTTTCAATCCTCGTGCCCCGATCAATGGCTTCCACTTCACCAACATGCATAAACTGCTGCAATCGGAGATCAACGTATACAAGCAGCAACTTCGCGATCGAGGCGTCGCAGAATGGCTTCTTAGTGCTTTGAGCCGAGGCATCGGCGTCTACCATGCAGGTATGAATCGGAAATATTGTTAAGTGGTGGAGATACTTTTCTGTAGAGGCTACCTGCAAGTTGTAATTGCTACAGGCACTCTTGCGCTGGGCATTAATATGCCCTGTAAAACTGTAGTTTTCGCTGGAGACTCTGTCTTCCTTACTGCGCTCAACTTCTGCTAGTGTGCTGGTCGAGCTGGTCGAAGAGGGTTTGACCTACTTGGGAATATCCTGTTTCTTGGAATCCCTGTTAAAAGAGTGTTCCGTCTGATGAGCTCAAGACTTCTAGATCTGAACGGACATTTTCCTATCACAACATCGCTGGTCTTGCGGCTAGCCACTTTGCTCTATGGCTCAAGCAACTCCGCCTTCGCAATTCGTACAATTAACTCTATTCTTTCCTAGCCTCGACTCTACCTTGGCTCCCCCAAATCCAAAATGGCTGTCTTACACCATCTTTGCTTCTCAATCGAGTATCTTCGACGCTAGTCCTTGCTGGATCTTTATGGTTCGCCAATCAACTTTGCTGGGTGTGTCACTTACTTATACTACACCGAGAACTACGCCTGGGCCTTTCACGTACTCCTCAGTTCTGGCTACTTCCATGATCTCTGTCAAGGCATTGATTCCAATCCCTAACACGTTTGTTCAACACTTATGCTTGTATTGTCACACATCTTTGGTCGGCAACAATGCAAACGCGTCGATGGGGAGTTTGTCGAGGAGGTTGTGAAGCGGTCGCCTTCGATCGTCTTCTTACCGCCGTTGCCAAAGCAAGCGGAAAATACGCTCCGAGCTCATAATAACGAAACCTTGGCAATATTCTGCACTTATCTCAAAACTTTCGCGGATCAGCATCTAAAGGATCCGGATGACGCATTGCCACTGAGTGGGATACGAATTGGTCGGTCGGACGAGTAATTCAACATGACCCCAAGTGCGAATCAGCATACAGTTCTTCGTTCCCACTTCGTCTCACTTTCGGGCCTTGGTGACGAATTTGATAGTATCTCCGATCTCTGTGGTACTGTACGTTCTGGTGTCTTTCTGGAAGAAGCTGTTGTGCCATACTTGCCTGTCCATCCGGAATCTACAGTACCACTCAACGCGTACTTGTATGACTTCTACAAGCATGGCGATCTGAACGCCCTAGAGAAAGCAAACAAGATCCGCAGGTCCGATGTCTGGTTCCACCTGAACGGTATGTTTCCTCCAGAACATTAATGATTGTTTGCTAACGAATAACCAGACTTCTCTCTCGTCCTCGCAACGATCATAACAGCTTTGACTAACTTCATGAAACCCTCCTCACCATCCGAGGCAGACGCAACTGATCTGAAAGGCAGTGGCGACGTGCATGAAGAATCAAAGGACGATAACATGACAATCGGAAGCCACGAAAATGCAGGACAGGAAGGCAATGACTCAGCCTCAACAAACGTCTGGGCTCCAATTGGAGTCTGAGATGATGAGGATGATGAGATGGAGGGATGGGATGATGTAGACATGCGCCTACCAAAGGTACTAAAAGCGTTTTTGTGTTTGAAGGGGGCGTTTGATAGTAAATTCAAGCAGATGTGGGCTTAGACGTTGAAGCTGCCAATGTAGACTTGTTATGCAAAGAAAACACTACTGTATCTATAGGCTACATGCTATTCCTAATCCCTAAAGCTTGGTTAAGCCTAAGTTAAGATGAAAGGAAACTACACACCCAGTCTCTCGTAATCAAAAACGCAATTAAGGTGTTGGGTAAGGTGTCATATAACAAGGTCCTATCCTGCACAGTCCGCAACAACCTCGTTGTTGTTGTTCCGACGTATAAATGCGCCACTTAAGTCATCTAACCTACCTGTAATTGTTGTTACAGTCGTACGAGTTGCTAGAGAGTGCCGGCACCAAGGTTTATGTATTTGCCAGAGTCGCTGGAACCTAGCGCTAGGTGCGTGGAGCCACTCCGGCTTGTCGGCCCAGCTGTTATCACAGTAGTATTTCTAGTATGGATGGAGGCAGACGTTGACGTAGTAAGCTGCTGAGTCATCGAGCTTGTTATAGTATCCGTTTGCCTTACTCCAGGCAGCGCAGCTTGCGACAACGAACACTCCCAGCATCGGAACCGCAGCTAGCTTCCGACACACGTACTGTGCTATGCATTCACTTATAATCGAAAACGGGTGCCTTAGACTGCGAAAGCAGGAAAGATTTTCTTGGTTCCAACGTAACTAAAAGACTAAGATATGAAAGTGATGGTAATCTTTGCCATTCAATGGCCCTGTCGTTCATTACAGTGCCCGTGCGCGAGGTGAGCCAGTTCGCACAATGAGCCACCCAACAAAATGAGGAGACCCTAAAAATGAGGCTGTAACACCACCAACATTGGCCATTATAGCGAGAGTCTGTAGAGTTGTAGTAACTATATCATTGCGATCAATTCAAGCTACTTGTAGCTACCCGGAAGCTTGGTGGTGCGGCCGTGCGGGTCGTTCGAGTTGAGATAGCTAGTGCAGCCACCTCAGCTTCTACATGAGACGACTCAACAACAACACGTTTCTGACGCTTCTGCTTTTGAGTAGAGCTTTGTGAGGTCTTGCGCTTACCCTTTTGGGACGGTTGTATAGCTTTTTCAACGTCGCGAGCTGCTTTCTGGCGCTCCTTTTCGGCCTCCTTGGCGGCTCTCTCCTTCTCCCTCACCTCCTTGAGTCTCTCTCTCTCTCAACACGCCTCTCCTTGGCCTGTTGAAGCCTGTACAGTCGAGCCTGCTCCTTAAGATGAGATCTCTCAGCTCTTTGAAGCTGTAGTTCTTGTTGTTGTTGTTGTCGAACTGCTTCATCGTCCCGAGCCTGACGGACCTTACGAGGAGACCAAAAGACAGCTCCACCGTGGTACCTCTCAGGCTCATTAAGTAGGAGGGGCTTGCTTTGCTTCCTATGATAAACCTTCACCTGCCTCAAAGTGTAGTCGGTACGTTACTAGAGCCAAAGCACGTTGCAAGCAGTCAAATTTGTAGTATTCAGCATGCAGAGGAAGAAGCCGCGAAAGGATGAGCATACTTTGATGAGGCGAGCCGCTAGGGAAGAGCCTTCTGCTCCTCTGCCTCTGATTGGCTGATAAATCAAGTCTGATAAGGTCGTAATACGTTATGACTATCCAACAAAGAAACTTCGCTCATCTTTGCAACCAGCTCATCATCCAGAAGTACCTTGCATCCAGCCTCAATCTCTGCATCCGAGCTCCTCGTTTTAATCCCCCAGAACCATACTCCAGGCTCTAAGATCAAATGAACAAAGTGCTCTACAGTCTCTGCATCAGCTACCTCTCCCCCAGCTATGGCTTTAGCCGAGTTCACCACTAGCTGACACGCTTCTTCATACGCTGTCTCCGAACGTCCGTCCATACGCCCATCTCTAAACCGTTCATACGTTGATAGCGTGTAGGCACTACAGAATGGCTCGTTAATAATCGACATCCATCGTAGCTCGGGCCAAGGAACAGTATGCACAATGCTCTTCTCAATGCCCTCTCCCATAATAATATGCTCGTCACAGTTTCTAGCCCATTGCTGATAATCTCGCGGGATCAGATTGGTCTGCCCACTCGTCTCGAGAAACTGGAGCACATCCGTCACACGAAACACAGTAGTATCTGGTGTTTTACGTATCGCCCGAAGATCGAAAATTACGAAGTCGACTTGATCACGTAGTTCTCGCGACTTCTTCGCCGTCAGATGGAGGGTCCATTCCAACCTTGGACTTGTGGAGGTAAACTTTGTCTTCAGCCGTTTTCCTGTCTCAGCTTCTTTCTCTTTCTTCCCTAAATGCAGTCCGAGAGACTTGACGAACTCTTGCACAGATTTTCGCTGCCGATATTCGTCGTCAAACGGTATCCTACGTGCAGCCGATGCATACACTCCAGCTCGATCTGTAACAGCTTGGTCGTGTGCACGGAAGAGAAGAGTGCGTTCGGTAGGTACTCGATCTACTTGAACCACAGCTAAGACTGGAACGGCTCTAATTAGTACTGTTCCTAACGTTGTTGTCAAGAATCATACACTCAGCCCAGTCAAGGGCGCGTTCAGCTTGCTTAAATACTGCGGCTGCATCGTATATCTCATCCTGCGCCGCTAGTCTCTTCGTAATGGCTTGACACACCTCCGCAATAGCAGAGAGCTTGTCCGCCACTATGCGGAAGTCATCGAGCGTCCTCGGGCACAAGGTTGGAAACTGCTGATGAATCTTGTTGAGACGACCTTGGACAAGTCGCCCTAGGTCAGGCGAGTCCGGCAGTGGGGAGAAACTTGGCAACGGCATAGCTTAGGTTCGTTGTAGAAAAGGTGCGCGTGGTGGACCGAGAGCAAGGCAGACATAAGGGTGGATATGTACCCCACCCCACTACACGAGCCAAGAGAATCTGTCGTGTAACCAGACTTGTCAACAAAAAATCTGATCTACAGTTTAAATACTCAAACAGGAAATCCCCGACGCAAACTAGCTTTTTTTAGGTATTCAAACTATAGATCAGTTTGTTTGTTGACAAGTTTGCTCGTGGGATCCTATAGGTTAGGGTACAGACCAGACCACACCACACCGTTCCGATCACTGAATTGAACCGTATCTATATTCACGCGCCATGTCCAGGAGAGTTACCCACTCCGCCTATCTTCCAGTATACCACTCACCTGCTTACTCCTCCAAAGCAAGACAGCATCTGCCTTTCAACCATAGCAATTGTCTTCATTGCCTGAGTTTTATTTCAATCTGCTAAAACTCTCTTTCTAGCAAATGCACTCCAGCTTGGTCAATCAAACCAACTGCGTTCTTGCCTAGTATATGATCCCACGTGGTATCAGCCCCGAAACTCCCCATTCTGGCAATCTCGCACCCTGCCCCGAAAACGCAACGTGAATCAGATGTGGATTATCTCCTCCTGTAGTCTAGTGTGGCGCCACCGCCTAATCTACGTGCTTTGGGTATGGCACCGCCCACAACACCCCGATTCGGGCTCAGCAACTTCCGACGTCCTGCAACCGTTCAACGAGTTCGAAATATATCCTTTATTGCGTAATTACAGCTTAATAACAGTTTGACGATCGAGACGTTTACCTAGCTGACTTTGTCCTGGGACCGCTGCTATAGATCTCATGTAGATCTAGGTCAACAGCTTGTAGCAAGCGTTGATCGAAACGGCAGGAAATACAAACGCGATCTCGGATGAGCACTCCGCAAAAAGCAGGGGCAGGGGCAAAGGCGGGAGCATGGCGGAAGCATGGTGGAGCGGGGCGATATCGTACTGGTAAGTTAGTGGACCTTGTCTCCGCCTCAATGCGCGTTGTCGGGTAACGGCGGGCCGTGTCACTAATAGCTGGCGGGGTATCGTGCCCGTGTACATTTGTTGAGCTGCACAGACTCGCGGGCAGGCCTAAAACAGCTCGAGGTGCATAGGTTTAGAAGCATAGGAGCCGCCTCCTGCGAGTCTGCTCTGGCAATGGTAGGCGCGGCCGACCTATCACCTCGATTCAGTAATGGAGCTACGTGATTGGCTGTAAACCTAACGGGGCCCGATTTGGCCGTGCATACATTTCATCTTAACATCTATGTGTCAGAATATGATGCAATCCGATGGGATTTTATGAATGGTGTGATGAATTGTTGTATTGTTCTTTAATCAAGGTGCTCTGAAGATGTACATGCTCTCGTGCAAGTAAGGCCGAAGTAGGATCGAGTCGGTTTGTGTAGTTTTCACCTGAGTTTTAGGACCTCTCAGCACCCCTAATATCTAACACTATGATCCTCATCATCTCTGCCTAGCTGGGTCCTTGGTCCCAGTCCATAATCCAGTCAATTTGCGTATAGTGGAACGCCTTCGCACTGTTTGCCGCCTGTTTCAGTTGACGTAATACAGTCAGCTCTTTTTGATAGTCCGGATGATCCTGGCCAATGCAACGATAGTTTATCTCTACCTCCTTCTCTGTCCATAGCACGGCCATGCGTACATTGCCTGATACCGCGCTATAGAAAGCAGCATCGAGATAACTAAAGCAATGTTAGAAAGCCTAGAAAGCAAAGTATCAACCCGGAATCTTACCATTGGTGAAGACATTTTCCAACAAGGCCTATGGAATGCATAAGCGCCACCATCGTTTGGTATATATCCAGCTTCTGTTTATCAGTTATAAGCATGTTGACCCTCTGATTGAGTATTGCGAGCCGAGCGAGTTTGCTCTCCAATTGAATACCACTCGAAGTGTTCTCGCAAGCTGGACATCTGCATTGAAATCCCCATTTGTTCAGTTGTTCCTGTCGCTCCTGCCGCGCACAGATTCCAGAGACGTACGAGACAGTAAGCTCATCACCTGCCTTGATATCTCGAATGCTGTGAAATGTCTCCATCTTGATGTTTGGGTTGTATGCATTGTGAAGATTCGGAATGCAAGAGTGGTTGAATCGAGATGCGAGCCAGAACACATCTCTACCCCAGTGGTTTGCAGCATATATAGCGAGAATCTTGCGAGTCAAAGCTGAAAGGGAATTCCAGTCATTGTCTTTCTTCAAGGTGTTTGAGGCATACCCATGGAGGCCTAGATATGCTTTCTGCGCGGGTAGAGGGAGGTTGTTAAAGGGGGTCTGCACATCCACGCAATGAGATGGGAGAATATTGACTGTGAGCAAAGGGCGCTCTGCAACTATTCGTGTCCCTCTAGAGATGTTTTCCTTGGCGAAAATGCCTAACCCTTTTCCTGGCGTTTCTCTGACTTCGATAAGATGGCGGGCATCTAGCAATGTATGCACAGATAAAGAGCTCAATCTGGCAAGATCGTATTCATCTTACGATCATTTCATCAGTGAATGGCTCATGGACGTTCAATAGTGTACTCACAATCCGCCATGGTGAGCGAGATAACGAACGCAATCTAACGTGAAGCTCGATATATTTGAGAAGCCTTCGATTAGACAGTAGCAGGAGATGCGGCGATGCTGGCTCGCAGAGCATAGAGAGTCTTTATGCCATGAACACTAAGGATGTAGTACGAACAGCTGTGAAGGTTGGAGCGACGGGCATAGTACGTGGAGATTAACTTCTACTACAGAAATCATAGCAAGGGCGGCTTAAAGAACCGTCGTATAGCATGCGGTGAACCTTAACCGCGCACACATTGTGTTACACAGCGTTGGCGGTGAGTCATACGCTATCGGGCGCAGATCCTTTAGAATGTAGTACAGTTCCTCAGCAGCAAATTCATATCGGTACGGGCCGTCGGCGGCATATAGGTGCAAATAGTAGCTACGTTCGCCCAGCGTGCTGGTGGGGTCGACAGAGACGCTGCCATTGTGCGATAACGATAGCCAACCTTGATTGCCAGCGTAGTCTCCTGCAGGAACCTGAAATCGATACCGGTAACCATTATATACGTGTTCATGCAGGAGATTATTGATATAGAAGGCGCAGCAAGTGATTTTCGGCAGAGGCCGTTCCAGATCTTTCGCAATCAGCACAATGTGTGCCCAAAACAAGCAGGTACTGTGCTGCCCGGCGTAACGCGCGCTCCGAACACCAAAATCGACACCACAACATGAAGCTATTGAGCCACGTGCGATAGTTATAATCGCGATCACAACCACCGTATCTTAATAATCATAAGATGCAAGGCGATAAAGAAAGACCCGATGAACAATATTGCATGCGCTGCAAGTCCACAAGTGAGTGTGGTGGGGACTGGTTTGGATTGGTTTGGATTGAAGTTGGATTCATCTCGCTTAGGGGCGATGCACGTCATTTCGATGGTTTACAACTGCCACAAGATATTGTACTGTATCCTTCCGCCGATTCCTGCTGATTGATGTGGAGCTGCCGAGCGTCTGTATGGCGAGACTGCGGTAATGAGCTGAACGATACCACTGGCGATGTGCTTTGGCGCTTTACCCTTGCTGACCCAGATTGACATGTGGTTTCGCATTTGCTTTGCTGATGCGGGTTCGACCGAACGACGGGAAGCAGAAGCACCTCTGTGCGTTCGTTCGTTTTGCTCGAGCTGTTGTCTACGCTTAGTCCACGAGTGCGCCATGTCCACGAAAACACCATCGGGAGCGAAGTCCCGCTGGCCTCGACACCACTGTGGCACCGTTTTCGTACAAACAAGGAGGCCGGGTGGACACAAGTCCTATCCCAATAAATAAGGCCCGCCTAGTTAGCCTACATTCAAAACTCCACTTCAGCAGTATCACATAGCCCGGCCTGGTGGACAGGCTAGACCTATGTGCTCTCGTCTCGCTCACCTTGTATGCCACAGGCATATACGAAGAGAGAGAAAGGGTTGACTACGTTGGCTGCGGTGGCGGAGACGGGATCCTTGAGAGCACTAGAAGAGCTTACTATAGAGGGTAGTTCCTACTCTAGGGCGCCCATCGTCTACTAGACACGGTCTGACGCGCTTGCTACGTGCGCTGCCGCCTCTAAAGACCCTATGAGCACTTGGGGCAGGAGACAAATCACTCACGGCTATAGTGCAGCACCACGGCCCCAACTGCGTGTCCTCCATCTTCTGCAGCAGCTTCTAACCCCTTTAAACGACGAGAGCCTAAGCCAGGCTTGTTAGTGGGTCCACGATCTATGCGTGGGGATACCGCGCACGATGGGAGACGAGGCGCAGGTCGGAATTCACAGACTCTTGGGCGGGTTGCCAGACTTGGAGAGGCTCACGCTACAACTGCATGTTTTCAAGGACTTTGTTCGTTCAGCTGGCTCGTTGGGTGGTGGGGGCTCGTTACGCCGTCACGCACGGTAAACCCTGTCGAGAGGGGCAATCTCAGTGGCTATTGAAAAGCCGCTGGCGCCTACACCCTAGCGTCTTCCCAAAATCAAGTCAGACTTTGTCATAATTCCCTTTTTTGCGCCCTCAGCCTGGGAGTAGTAGGCGATGCCGGACCCTGAAGTCCCCGCCGACACAGGCTGGTTTACTGGTGTACAAATAGCTCGTTAATTTCCACTCTCGCACCAAGGCTATAGCACTCACACCCAAACATGCCTATATCAGATCCAGGTGTGGACTTTTTTGTCAGCTTCCATGACCTCAATCCAAATGTGCAGAAAAGATGTATATATTTCGTCAAGGAGAACCGGCCGGACCGACGATGCAGGTGTGACTGTTCCGACAACAAGCGGGCAATCGAACTCTACAGTATCATCACTGAGAGCGAGTCGGAAAACATCCCCGTAGAGGCTATCGCAAAGTATATCTGGTCCAATTGTTGTTCCAAGGCAAGGATCCAGCCCACACTTAGTATCATTGGTCGAGCGCTGGCTAGATGAAATCTTGTTCCAGAAACATATGGAAGAGGCCTCAAAGCATTCGGCTCAGTCTTCTACCCCTACAACTCCCAAGCGGACCTCGCGGGCTGATATCCCAGCCCCTAGTTCGTGCAATACATCTGCTTCATCGGCTACGAGCCACGCTACCACCGTCGAGACACCTTTGTCTGGTCCATCATACAGTCAATCCAATAGACCGAAAGCTTCCATTGTCAACTCAATCCCTTCCTTTCAAGATGCGAGTCCAACAACGCTTCCGCGTGTCCCTTCGACAATCACAGCAAGCACTACACCATCCGAGTCGGAGCCTTCAGAAGCACAAAAGCGATACAATCTTCGTCCCCGCGCTGTCAGCGACTCCCTCACACAATCGTCGAGACAATTCAGACTTTCTTTGTTAGCAGAATTCCATCCTCACATAAACGAGCCAACATCCGAAGATCCTGTCGCATGGAGACTTTGCGAAAATTTGAACGAGCGATACTGCAAGCGGAACTTCAAAACAGGGTCGGTCTACATATATAGCCGCAGATCCTTGCCTGGGTATGTCAAGATTGGCTGGACATCTAAATCCGTCAATGTTCGTCTGGCAGAATGGTCGGAATGTGGATATACCCCAATCGAATTGTTCAGAGTTACTGAAGTTCCATATGCGCAGCGTGTTGAGACGCTTACGCATTATGAGCTAATCAAAGAGTGGCGTCGAGAGCAGCCTTGTAAAGGCTGTTGGATAAAGAAACAAAAGCAAGTTCGTCATCAGGAATGGTTCGAAGTAAGCCGGGAAAGGGCGATACAGGTCTTGAGTACGTGGACAGAGATTTTCAAGAAGGCCAGTCCGTACGAGCTAAGTGGATCGCTGGAGTCTAAATGGAGAAAGGTTGTGAACGCCATGAAAGTGGACGGCGAGGCCGTTACTTCGGAAAGACTGTTGAAGCACTATGAGGCGACCATCGCAAAAGATCCAGCACTCGCTAAGAAGGCAGCAACCGCAAAAGAGGTGGCAGTCACAAAGGAAACAGTGACTGCTGCAATCGTGAAGGAACTAGCAAATTCATCACATTCAACGTGAGTGCTAGGCGAGTGGCGCGGCTAGGCGAGCGGCGCACCCCAATGAACTTTTGCACCTCTAGCACGCTTTCACTCAACACAACAACAACTTACTACAATGCGAAATACATAGAATTAATCGCTGACCTCTGTTGTATCTTTTTCGCAAACACGCGAATTGTGTCCTGTCTCTCTGCAGCACCTACAGTGCCTTTTGCGATGCTTGCCTGCACCTGTTCGGGCTCTACTTCCACGCGTTTCCCCCTCTATCTGCGCCCTAACGTCTATTTGGGCCATCGAATCCTCTGCCTGCTCCTTTGACAGGTCTCCACCCTTCTGATTCCGCTTTCTTTTACGCGATTTGCGCTCAGAAGCTGCTCTTTTTGACACTCCAAGCTGCAGCACTTGGGCAGCCAGCACCGTCTGTGAATGCAGTATCATCTCAGTGCCCTTTCAAGCTGGTTAACCATCTCAACCATAGGAGAAGGTGAGGAACTCTAATGTTTTTGAATGCGATCGCGAAGCAGCGTAGATTGAGCCTCTACTTCAACGGCTTTGCTTGGTGGTTTAGGGTTCGATTGGGTGGTCCCTGGTGCGGGCGGTGTTGGCATGCGAGGTTCGACTTCAAGCTTTGATAGCACGACTAATAAGTTATAAGGCACTAACCCATTTGCTCTAAAGCTTGATTAGATATTTGTTTTTAAGAACTCAGGCTCAAAAACCTTCGCAAAGGAGGCGATAAAGGCCTTTTTGTCGATTCGGCCAATGTGGACTGTTGCTAAGACTCTAATCTCTTTGCTGTACGCCCGCTCCAAGAGGGCAAAACATCCTACATTAAGCGGCTGCAGGATGTGCGAAGAGTGTAGAGACACACAGAGGGTAATTACCTTGTTCTCCTCGCAAAGAGCCTGGAAGGTAAGCGATCTGTGGCTCTCGTGGCCGTCGATTATAAGCAGCACGTAGCTACCCACCATCCGCCCCTTTATCTGCTCAATAAAGTGCTTCAACCAGGCTACACCAATCTCGTTCGTAGTCCAGACGTTGTTACTAACCCCAATGCGCCATTGAGGCTTTAGATCAGGGAATCAGGACGCGTCGTGGTTCTTTACTTTAGATAAGGCAGGGCGCCATTGCCTAGCCCATCGCGTCGATGGCGGCGATAAGAGTCGCCCACTCACGGTCTCCCTTCTAGACGCCAATAGGCTCAGTGCGTCTCTCTGAAGCAGTAACTAATTTCACTCGGTTTCCAACGCCTATCGTGAAGCCAGTCTCGTCAAAGTTGTAGATATCTTCGTCTAGCATGCTGTACTTGGCCTTAACATTCCGTACAAGGTCAAACCAGGGCCTGATAACCTCTGGATCGCTGCACAAGACTATCTGACTATTGCGCTGTCGATTTAAACGGGATTTGAGCTCGCCCTCGCGTTTAACGAAGTTTGATGCCCATCTTGGGCCTATAGGCTTGTCACCACGCGCAGCACGTAGTTGGTTGGCCATATCTTCTACAGAACGCAGTGTTGGCGCAAATCTTTGCGTATCTAGGTTCTTAATATAGTATATAAGCGCCTCATCTTCAGTCTTTTGATGGCTTGATAATCTAGGGTGAGTATCGCGTTGCGACATCTTCCCAGTGCGTCGGCGGCGAAGGGTCGTTTCAGGCACGTTGTAGGCGGCGGCAGCGCGTAGCAAGCTTAGTTCTTGAGGCGGTGTAATGGTTTGAACGGCTTCTTTAATTCTCTCTTCTTTTGAGAGCTCTTCGAGATTGGGTGGTTGAGACATTAGGGTTTGAAGTTCATTGGGGTGCGCCGCTCGCCTACAGTGCACGGTCACTCAACGCCCCGGTTCAGTCAACGCCCCACCAACAACACAACACCTTCATGAGTACTGCAGCTGTAACGCCTCAACAAATCGTGATGATATTGCGCAAAAGTAATTTTGTACTATATACAGGCCTGCGAAGGCTTTGCGCTAGTCAAAATATCTTTTTGGGGAGCGGATTGCCCGCGTTTTGGTGGGTTTGGGTGGAACTGGCTGTGCAGCGACGACAGTGTGACATGGCCATGAGCAGAGGTAGGCGTACGGTGAGCCGAGATATAGTCGCGCGGATGCGTCGCGTACGTAACCTGTTGCTCGATAAGATAGAATGGGTGAAAGTAACTTGCAGACAGTCGTGGAGCGAGTGGATGGGCGCGTGCTGACAAGAGAGATGGGCGCGCGCTGATAAGATGGGTGGGCGCGTTCTGATAAGATGGGCGCGTGTTGATAAGATAGGTGGGCGTGCCGATACCGCAAGACATAACATGGCCGATAAGAGCTGGCAGAAGGATGTGGCTCATAATACGGCATGCACTTCGGAAACCACTTGTACACAACAAGTTGAGATCGCTGCAAGGCGAAGTCGTAGTTAGGTTAGACGAACTTAAAACGTATAGTACGCTGTTCTGCTTAGCTTGCTGCAACTCTATAAGAAAGGACCCTAGAGTTGTTAAATAGTCTACAGAAATTTAGAGAAGATAGCAAAGTACAATATTCTTTACAAATACTAGTACGCTAGGGTAATTAACGCTAAGGAGTTAATAATAATTAGGACTTTTAAGGACCTTAATAGACGCAAATTAAAGTACTACACTAATCTTTTACTAATTATTGCGAATGTCTGTGCTTACAATGTTTAACTTGCGACGACAGAAGAGGAGTTTGAGAGGAAGAGTCTAAGCTTGAGCATACTAGCTCTCAGCATTGCTAATCTTGCATGTACATTTCAACACTAACTACGCCTGCCGAATCCCGCGACTGACTGTTGAAGTGAGAATGATAACTTTTTTCTCCCAGTTCTCCTGTTGTTTGTCCTCCCCCATATACCATGGCACTTACCTCGCAACAGCAGGTGCTGGATTCATTGAAAAGGTGCCTTCTCTCTTTGTGCTGTACTGCTTTCATGGCCTCGCTCTCACTCTCCAGCGTGTAGTTCCTTAGCATCCGGTGCCTACTCTGACCTGGATATTACGTGCGGGAGTGACACGCACAAAGTCCACAAGGTCATTGTTTGTGGCCGAGCACGATTTTTCGCGCGTGCAATCAAGTTTGGTGGACAGGTGCAGCTGTCCAGATGCTAGTTGTAGAGATAGCTCAACTGACATGACCAAGGAGACACAGACTGATCAAATTAACCTGCCTGAAGACGAGCGCGAAATAGTAAAACTTCTTGTTCGATATTTGTACGAGGGCGAATACGAAGTATTGACAAAGGATGATCGGAAGAGTGTGAGGGTGTAGACTTGGTAGGGTTGATGATCAGCCAGAAAGCTAACAATGCGGAGAAAGCGAATGGGCCCACCTTCGCCCCTAAATAAAGGCCGTGCGTCTGTAGCCTTAGTCATGCCCTTCCATGCGCAGCTGACGGACTAACAATGCGATCAGGGCATATTTCGCACAGTTGAACGATAGGCGTCCGGCACTTGTTGGCCTAGGGCTGATTCTATTTCAATGTTGTTAATTATTAAAACATGCGATCGATAGAACGTTCTCGATTGAATTATCTCCCAAGCATGTGTCAATGCTTCACTTTCAGCAATGCCTTTGTCTGAAGCAAAGTGTGTCCATTCTCCAAATAGGTTCCTGTCATCGTATATGGATCACTCAAAGTACCTCGGCCCATCTCGTACGCGTTGCTACCGCATGCATTCAGCCCGACCATTGTACAATAGCTTACTGAGTCGTTGAAATCTACTCCTCGTCGGCTCCGCCCTCTGTAAAGTTCTCGCGTACTTCGGACCATGACATGTTCGATGACAAAGCACGTAGGTCGAAGTCCTGATCATAGGGCGTGTGAATAATCTCTTTCATGATGTCTGCGTTTCGACCTCGCTTGGCAACAACAATTGTTGCCTTGTTTCTTTCGCTTGATGTAGCAAGAAAGCTGTCTTCCAATAGGGCATAGTCTTCGAGGTCTTGGGAGGCTACAGCCTGTTCAAAGGCGTCTTGCTCGCCATGTGAGAATCGCAAAGGTTGGCTGTTTGCTGTTGATCGACGTATCTTCACCCAACTTCCTGATTCCAGCCCGTCGCGTTGAGAGAGCACTGAAGTCCAGGTCCCTGGTTGAGGTTTGCGCAGGTAGGTTTGCCCAAAGCGCTCAGTCTTCGGAAAGCTCAGCATTGACGAGTCGGGGGTAATGTAACGGAACACCCTCCAGCCAGTGCCGTACGTTATCATCTCATCAATTGTTGTGTAATCAACTTGTGCTGATCCTCCGGCCAAATTGCTAGCATGACTCCCGAGCACCGTGAGCGTGTCGAGCTTTAGATGGGGCAATAGCTTCATCGTCCAAGGAAGTCTGTAATAGACATCGTCGTGCGGCAATGACAGCATTACGGGCTTGCCGCTCACTTGAACATGACGGAGTTCTGCAACACAAGTAGTGGGTGATGTTGTCAGAATGTCCAGCAGTGCTTCAGGCGACTCGAAAATGAAGACAGCCCAATTAATCCAACGCACTCCGATGTCTTGGGTAATCAACCGACATACGCGCAAGAGTGCAAGTGCTTGTGGGTGGCTTTTGTTGACTGTTGGCTTGATCCTCTGATTTGTCCTGGACGTCTCTCCATACGTAATTTGGGTAGAAGCCAGGACCCAGAAATAGATGGCGACTCTCAGCTCTGCGGGGAGATTCAAAAGCCGAGAATACTTTTGTGGCGTATGCTGCGACAGAACCTCGTTCTTTAGATTTGCTTTCTCGAACCTGACTGCAGCCTTGTCGTGGGAAGTCATGATCTGCTGGAACCCCAAGAATGTGAGGGGCGAAGTGTCTGGGCGGGCGAAATGGAAGGGCAGTAGGGAGATAACAGGCCGCAGCCTCATGACCCCGCATCTAGATGGTCAATGCGGAGGCGCAGCTGGTCCTTCGAAAACTGCCATGCTTCCATGCCCCACACGCTTCGATCGGATACGCTCTCTGTTCTGTTCACGATCTTTAACACGCCTCTCATAGCATTAGTAACGTCAGGAGGATACAGCAGCTCCTGTATCCGCGAACTCAAGCAACTAGCCATTGAACTCGATTACATGATAAGTGATTTCAGCGACGAGCTCCATCATAGTTGCGAAACAACGCTAGCATTTGGGACAAAGACATGGAAACCAGTCAAGAAGTGCAGGTAGAACTCGCGGAAAGATGCTGGGTCACTGTACGCACATAAAGTTGCGTTAAGAACGCGAGCGCGCGCGATGAGAGCGAACGCGCATCGAAGCAGAAAATGGGCCTGCGCGGCTGCAAGCCTGAGGAAGCTCAATGAGAGATTATGTAAGCATTGCACAGATTTCATCTCAACGCTGGCGCAAGTCTGCCTTCTCACGTTATCGAACGAATGACTTAACCTAACCTAACCTAACCTCACGTAGTCATCTCTGCCGTAATTTACTGACTGTGGCTACAGGACTTGTGGCTGTGCACAGCTTCGCCTCTTGTGTAGATGAAATATTCTAGCTCTGGCGTTAAAACAGTACGCGAAGCAACTTCTGACAGCGCTGCGCTAGCACAGTTCTTCAAGCGTTTCTGGCAACATAATACCCTTGCATCACCTACGTCTTTATCGTATATAGCTACTTTCACAAGCTTTACATAGTAAAGTATACATCATTAGACTTGAACACACTATTTGCTTTGCGCCGTACAGTTACATCATCAGCATGATAAATCCGAGGGACCCTATTTATCAAATACCCACGACTTTGCCTCATACGCGACGAATAGTTCACTTATAATAACATCTTTGTGTGACTCTGCAACAAATCTCCTACGCATCTATCTTATTGAAATCAAACCTACGTACCTCTTAGTGTCACATCGCTAGTCTCCCATGAGCCGCAGCGAGCCCGCTCACCAGACCTCTTTTTACCCTAACTCCCTTCAATCCTAGCCTCTATTCTTATATTCCTCACTTTCTAATTGGCCCGGGGGCGGCACCCTCAGCATTCAACACCCTATCTTCCTTGATCTCCTCAAACCTATCTTTCCAGGTACTTCGGCATAAAGCCCCATTCGAACGATCCATAATGTCATTCCCACTTGTAAGAGATGCGAATTGGGGAAGATTCTGGAGATGGGAAGGTGTGTTCGGGAACTTTCACCGAAGTACTAGCGTCTTGGATACCGAGGTGGACGGTGCGACGATCGCGAATCTTGCATGGCCATCCAAAGCGATCATGATCTGCGTCCTCCTCAAGAATCGAGAAAGACATACAGCGGGACGTGAGATGGGTTGCGCATGTGAGTGACTGAAAATGTGCTGGAGACGCCTTGCATGGCTAGACTGTAGTACCGATCTTTGTGCTACTTTTTGATGGGTGCGAAAATGACTGCAAGTAGGATTTCAGTACTTGTTGAGCTTGACTACAGTACCATGCCGTCCTACCTATTTATACACATATGGCATCTAGATGCGAGTCCGGAAGTCTATTGGGGCCGTACGCCTGAAAATTCTGCAGATTGCTGCGGTTATGTGGCGCGGACGCGCAAGGCAAATATTTGATGGTGTCGACCGTGCATGAGTGGCGACACGCACCGTCTCACTGACTCTTCCTAGTAGGATTTTGGATATAACTTGACATCTTCAAGGCCAGGTTGAGCGGGGCGTTTTGGGAGAAGTGAATCTCGCTCCGAATGGGTTCCTTTTCTAGATGCAGTTGTGACATATCTTGTGCTATGCGCGTCCGGAAAGCAGGGATTATGCGCCATTCCAGATGATTAACCTGCGTCGTGAACTTACTTAGTGTCTGTAGTCCATACTGCTCGCCCAGGGCTGGCTTGGAGGATTCCTCTAAGGAGCAGTTGTTCTATATGGCAGCAGGGCAGATGTGGTGTAGTAAGTATTCGAGAGACAGTATAGCGGATTAAATCGCTAGAGATCTGGATGCTCCACCATTTTCTAGGATCAAGAGGGTAGCGCAGAACTATCGTTTGAGACAATCGACTATACAGTCAACCTTCAAGACAAAGGAAAGTCTAAGGGATGTAAGGAGGACTAGACGCGTAGATAGAACATTACAACTCATTTTAATACACTTCAATTAGTCACACTTTCAGAGAGACGTGGCAGTGTAAGGTGAAAAGGCCTGTCTGTAAGGATTGGGGAGGGGGCCTAAGTGGATCGTAAATGGATATGTCTCCAAGTTTACTCTATTGATAATCTAGTCTAGATGGTACGATAATTCGCGTCGTTAGCCACTCAGCAGCCAGCCTCGGATTGCGCTTGACTGACAGTGGTTGCAGGAAAAACAGGTAACGAATGTTATCTGAAAGAGCGTGGTGGTAGAATCTTCTCCTCGATGAAGCAGCACCTCCACGTGCTTAGGTGTATTCCGAAACTTCTCTGATACTCCACTCGAGTAGTTGTCCCCTCTTATTTCCCCTGTTGTCTCCTACATCTTCCACGTATCCGCGCCGCTTCCAAAAACGTTGAAGCGCGGGTCATTGAATTGCTTACTATTGTCAGTCGTGTAGTCCCGATGAGCACCTACGGGCCCTGCAACTGGACCGACAATGATTGGTATCGCACGTTCATCAGTCACCGCTACGCAATTCTGGACAGTTGGTCGAAAGGTATGACCATCTTGCAGACCACCTTGCAGATCCTCAGGTGAGAAGTCGTAAGTATACGACCATTTACACTGATATGCTATCTCCAGACCGTCATTGCCGCAACAGTGCTGTTTAAGAAGGCTTATGGTGAACTCTTCTGATACGGAAATGGATGTGAGAGGCGATGTGTTCGCACCGTTCGCATCGAGGAAGAGTGAGTCGACTACGAACATTGACGGCCCGTCGATCAAGCGAAGTTCGGTAGACTGTCCGTCCGCCGCAATTGTCGCACTGGTCAATGTGCTATAGAAGGGAATGGTGTCCGCATCGCCGTCCAGAATGGGGGCTTCATGGTTGGGGTGCGCGGTGATGCATTCCCCATTCTGGTAGCACGCTAGGCGAGTCGAAACAGATAGCTCTTGAGACAGGCCCCATAGCCCTGCGTCTTCTGCATCGGTCGTAGAGATTCCAATTCTGAAATCAAATTCGTCTTGGCCGGCGGTGTCAATCCCTAGATTAAAGACACCGTTTCCCTGGTCTTCGACTAAGTATGTACCGATCGCTTGATTGGTACGGAATTCGATGTCCAGTGCGTGGCATGCTGGTACCAAGAGAACAAGGCGAAGAATATTGCGGAACAGTGAGTTGGTCATGATAGAGGTCTGGAAGGTTCCCAGTTGAAGTCGTTTGTCTGATACTTGTCTGGGTGGCTTCTCCTGATGTCGAAAATGGGTTGAGTTGTCTTCCTCTCCTCCAACTTGCGGTATATATACTTCGCTCATTATGTTTAGCTAATCTAGCAAGTCTTCTAAATTAGAACAGGATTCTAGACATTATGTCCTCTTACTAAGCTGCTTATATATACAGCTAGGTATCTGGTTATTACCTGTTGCAAGCATCCCTGTAAGGAAAGTAGTCGTCTATAATATTAGAAAGAAATGCTAGCGCTACTATTTCCAACGTAGTTCTGTTAAGATATATCTTAGGAAACTACTTATGTTACTAGGTGTAGCCTACGTCTTACAGTTAGCTGACAGCTTATTCCTTATACCTACCTAGATATTCCCCTAAATATCCTAACTACCTGCCACTTATAGTAATCTTTAATACGCTTCGACCTAAGCCTACCTAGGTACCCGAGATGATACGCGACCCTAGAGGTAAATCGTGCTAAGACTAGCGTAGTATATTATGCGCTATATTCTTTTAGGAATATAAAAGTTAGAAATAGCCTAACTTTATTAGGTTTGCAACTTTTGCTATTAAATTCCGCAAAATTTAGTCTATATACATAAATATTCTAGCACTAGCCTTACAGCTTAAGCTAACTCTAGAAGCCTATTCAACTCTATAAGCTAACTCTAGAAGCGCGTTTAACACTATAAGCTAACCCTAAAAGCGCGTTTAACTCTATAAGCGTACTTAGAAAGTACGCTCTACAGCGTAAGCTAACTCTAGAAGCCCGCGGGTAGCGTAAGTTAACTCTAGAAGCGCGCTTAACAGCGCAAGCTAACTCTAGAAGCACGCTTAACACTATAAGCTAACTCTAGAAGTGCGCTAATAGCGCAAGCTAACTCTAGAAGTGCGCTTAACACTATAAGCATTACAACTTCTAGGCCTATTTTCTAACTTTATTAGGTTTGCAACTTTTGCTATTAAATCCCGCAAAATTTAGTCTGTGCACATAAACATTCCAGCACTAGCCTTACAGCTTAAGCTAACCCTAGAAGCCTGTTTAACCCTACAAGCCAACCCTAGAAGCGCGTTTAACACTACAAGCTAACCCTAAAAGCGCGTTCAACTCTACAAGCGTACCTAGAAAGTGCGCTCTACAGCGCAAGCCAACCCTAGAAGCCCGCGGGCAGCGCAAGTTAACTCCGGAAGCGCGCTCGACAGCGCAAGCTGACCCCGGAAGCACGCTTAACACCACAAGCCAACCCTGGAAGTGCGCTAACAGCGCAAGCCAACCCTGGAAGTGCGCTCGACACCACAAGCATCACAACTTCCAGGCTTGTTTCCTACTACCTTGTGCATAGAAACTATGCTACTAGATTGCATCTATGTTCTTAGAATAAAATCCCAACGTCTTGTGCCTATAAATTCCCGGGTATTACTAGGTAAAGTCCCAACGTCGTGCGCGTACAAATCCCCGGGTATTACTAGGTATTCCCCACCTCTTACGCCTATAAGAACC
>Ga0265797_10004149_pt1 | contig 22439 bp, 23 predicted proteins | sample P2T30metagenome_FD_192433 | JGI IMG/M metagenome (GOLD analysis project Ga0265797, IMG submission 192433) | Plant litter microbial communities from East Loma Ridge, Irvine, California - P2 T30 | ecosystem: Environmental > Terrestrial > Plant litter > Unclassified | place: USA: California... | reverse complement strand
GAAGGAGGAGTCCAAGGGCTCTGAGAAGCACGTCGGCACCATCCGCGACTACCGCCAGAAGATCGAGACCGAGCTTGAGCAGGTCTGCCAGGATGTCCTCAACGTCCTCGACGACTCCCTCATCCCTAAGGCCGAGTCTGGCGAGTCCAAGGTCTTCTACCACAAGATGTGCGTCCACACCGCTACATCTGCGGCAAACAAGGCTAACACCGGCACAGGAAGGGAGACTACCACCGCTACCTCGCCGAATTCGCTTCCGGTGAGAAGCGCAAGGTTGCTGCGACTGCTGCACACGAGGCCTACAAGGTATGACGCAATCAATACAGAGTGCAATAACAGCCACCTAACCCCACTACACAGACGGCCACCGACGTTGCCCAGACTGAGCTCACACCTACCCACCCCATCCGTCTCGGCCTTGCGCTGAACTTCTCGGTCTTCTACTACGAGATCCTGAACTCGCCCGACCGTGCTTGCCACCTTGCCAAGCAGGCTTTCGACGACGCCATTGCTGAGCTTGACTCTCTCTCCGAGGAGTCCTACCGCGACAGCACCCTCATCATGCAGCTCCTCCGTGACAACCTCACTCTCTGGACGTCATCAGACGGCAACGAGGGCGAGGCCGCCGGTGCCACTGACGCACCCAAGGAGGAGGCCAAGACCACTGAGGATGCACCGGCTGCATCTGAGCCCAAGGCCGACGAGCAGCCACCTGCTGCCGCCCCTGCTCCTGCCGCTTAAGCACACTCTCTCTATCTCGACCTTGTGTATCCTAAGCCATCGTCATCTGTTCTCGAATAGACGAAGAGGGCCGGCAGCGAGTGTCCTACGGAGTTGTACGTGTTCTGTGTGATTTCAAAAATTGGCTTTGGCAGCAAGCGGTTCGGTACGGTCGAATTCCCCATGACTGAATGTATTTCCCTTTACTCTCCTATCGCCGGCGCTGTCCTATCGAGCACGCAGTGTGCTGAGGTCGCGTTTCCCACACGACCACAGTACTCCTGAGCTTTCCCTCGTGAGAGTCTCGGGCTGCTACCGGCAAGATACGGCTGCGTTTGGTACGTCGGATGCTACCCTCAATTCCCCCATGTTTTCGTTTTGGCAGCACATAAACACCTCGATCCTATACCGGCAGAGATGTTTGACATCCTCTTGGTGATTCTAGGAGTCAGGACATCCGTTTCGATGGCCGGTAGAGCAGTACGAAAGGCTCAGTGGGCTTAATGTCATCATACTGCACTCTTAGCTAGCCAAAGGAATCGCTACTTCAATATCTCGCTCCTATGCCGTGACTCTCAAACCTTGACGTACGTTGACTTCTGGCTCACTGCAAGGAGCATATATGTCGTCGATCTTAGGACTTTGGTCGGTCCTTTTTCCATGTGCCAGACCCTGTGGAATGGGCAGCCGCTGCCCCACCATTTGGAGCCGAACAGCCCTCCCCGCCCAGCTTTTTTGTCTCCAATGTCGCGTCGCGTATGGCAAAAAATCCGAACAAGCCCTCCAAGGGCGAGCGTCGCGCATAATTCCGTATAGCAGTTTCTATTCATTTGGATCCCTACCTTCATGCCATCAGAGCAACCTACGACTGTCGCGCAAAGACAAAAGCCATGGCATACTCCAAAGATTACTACCACATCCTGCAACTGCCTGCGCCAGTTTGGTCCTCATCGAAACAGCAAACATCGCCAGCGGAATTACGTCGAGCGTACAAAGTCGCGTTGTTAGCAGCGCACCCAGATAAGGCGAGCGCCGTCTCCGCGACGGCAAGGACGAAGCCCGCATACACAGTCGACGACGTGAAAGAAGCCTACACAACCCTCGCAACCGAAACAACGAAGACGGAATACGAGAACTGGTTCTTGCATCATCGGGATAGCCTTGCGTCGTCGAAGACTGCGGATCCGCATGCGCACGCGAATACACAACCGTCAAGCGATTTCATACTTGGGCTCGAGTTGCTTGATCTTGGGGACTTTGAGGTCTGGGAACCAGAGGATGGGGATACGTCTGCAGACACGAATAGTCCGGAACAAACGACATGGACAAGAGCTTGTCGGTGTGGTGCGGAAAAGGGTTTTAGTATACTCGAAGAAGAGCTAGAGGATGCGGAGGCAAGGGATGAGAAAGAGGTTCTGGTGGGGTGTTTAGGGTGCAGTCTGTGGGTTAGGGTTGCGTTTGATGTCGAGGTAGGTTGAGGAATGGGGGAAAGACATGTGGACGCAGCATCTCATCAAAGGCAGCCAGTGACACAGACTGTTACTGAGCCTGGCTTATCAACTGATGGCCAGAGTGCAGAACCATATGATGTGGGATCGCTCCGCTTTTACTCACCCACTCACCTACCTGCTCTTTGGGTGCAAGAGGATCTGGAACCAGCTATGTTACTCGACATGCCCAGACAGGTGTTTCCATGGCTTGCAAAGGTTCCTTGTTCAAGCTTTCGAGCAAGTTTTCGAGATGCGTAGCGAGTAGTCCGTGATACGTATCCGCCCAATATCTTGACCTATTGGGGAACTGAATGGGAATAAAGGTCTCGAGATTTCGTCAGATCGTTGAAGCAAATACACCGTTTTCATGGTCTAGTATTTGACGATGAGGCACAAGAAGAGAACGAAAAGGGTATCGGTGTAATTCGACTATCATTTATCTTATCTTCATAATAGGCAGTTAGAAGGGGTGCGGAAACCCCGGACATCGAGACGTATACTCATGGATTAGACAGAGACAAAGTTATAAAAAGACTAGACCAACAATCGACATATCCGCCCAAGCCACTTGGTATCAAACATGCACAGATATCCGCCAACGCCAGTAGGACCAAGGGCACCGCAGCCATCTAAGATTATGTCTTGATCACATCTTAGGCTGTGCCGCCAGCTTAGCTAGCAGATCATCCACTTGCTTCTGCAACTCAGCTTTCTCTGCCTCGAGCTGTGTTTTCTTCTTCGGCTTTTCTTTGGGTACGTGCACGTTTTCTCCGATCAAGTCGCCCTTGTTGTCAAGCTCCATGCCCTTCTTCTTGAGCATCTCCTCAACCAAGGGTACCAATTCTGTGAAGTTTTTGACACATGGGACATCGTATCTCTCGCATGTGAGGTGGACGTTTCCTGATTTCCAGTATGCATCGCCGCAGCAAACGATAACCTTATCGGACGCAGCCCAGACACCTAGCTCAAGCAGGGACACTGGGCTCTTGGTCTCGGTATCGAAGAAGAAACAGATGACATCTGCTTGTTCTAGCGCACCTAGCTCCCATACAACTTGCTGTTTGAAGAGTTCATCCTTGGCTTGCTGCTTAATGCTTTGATCCCAGGAGCCTTTTCGAGGATTGCACACGGTGATAGGCAAGTGATTAAGCATGGTTGCCATCAAGGGCTGCCAGTTGACTGCATCACCCATCTCTATGCTTCCAGCGGTAAAGACAGTAAACTTGCGGTATTTAGGTGGTTCCGGAGGATTAGAGTGCACAAAATCTTTGTGTGGTGTTGGTACTGGTGATGGCCAAGGCGGAAGTTGATTCTTTTTGTCTTCAACCACCTTATCAATACTCGTCATACCGGGAGATTTGACCATATCAGCAGCCAGCTCCTTTGTTGCTTCTTCGGGCATGTTCGCCTTGGTAGGTTCGCTACCGGTTTTCTCGTCCTTGCCTACGAACTTCTCGACGATCTTAGACCAGGTTGTATGGCTCCTCATGAGGTGACCGGTCAGCTGCTGAAGTCGATCTTTAGCAATAGAAACCTCGGATTTTGTCGGAAGAGTAGCTGCTCGGGCCAGAGTGGTGCAGGAAAAAGGCTGATGAAGAGAGTGGAAGCTGCGAATAGATGTTAGTTGGGTGCCTTGGTTGTTTGATGGTCGTTTGGTGGGGCTAAGTCATACTTGACCAATGACATAACTGGACCCCTTGACTGCTTATGTCTTGGGTCTTTGAGCACTCGTGGAACGATGCAAACGGACACAGACAATGTTGGCAAGCGTCGCAGATGAGTGTTTGAACGGTGAAACTCTGACTTCAATCGACGGGCACACACGTTACAAAGAGCATAAGTGTGCGCATCTTATTTGCGATTTCTTGAGGCTGCAGCTTGAATGTTTGGCGCCAGGCTGCGACATGGGTCCACAAACTGCGCCTCCAAGGGCGCCTGATAGTTCGCGCCGGTAATTAAGATCGGTCATAATACACGTGCTAATATGTATACACCGACTCTGTTCTTTAGGATGTTGCTTGTACACTAGACTGATTCATGTGTGGCGAAGTGTGGCTGGTTCCTGTTCCCCTCTTTTGTGCCCTCGGTGCTAGTGGTGAGGCTGTCTTTAAGGCTGTCATTCAAGGCAGTAACCAGATCACTCACAGCCGTCGTCTCGATCATAGAAATCCGTGATAATTTATGAGGTAAGTGATACGGCGATCTCAACGTTGGTATTCAAGGTCTCGGAGATGTCCGAAGGAGCTATCACGATAAATTACGGCGGCTGAGGTTGGAGCTGAAGCACATGTGAGCGCGGAGGAGCTGAACAACACGAGTCACATCAACCATCATCAGTCACGCTTACAAAGTGTCAGTTTGACTTCAAAAACGTCATGAGAATTTTCCATGTTCATTGTATGAAACATGGGGTCACGAACGACGGCATATTGTGGCGATGTTGTCACAGGCACAACACCAAGATTGATCAAAAGACTGAGGATTGGCCTGAATATTACCTCCCTCATGATAATCTCATCACTTACGATCGACAGGCTCAGGAAACCCGATGAACTGTCAGGTCACATCTGCCTACAAGTTCAAACGACGTATGACCAACGTCCGCTTATGTGAATCTTTCAGGTAAGAGGTGGACATGCTAATCCTACTGCGCCTGAGCAATTCATCCACGACCCCTGAAGAAAACACTCAAGGTACGGAGATGGAGCATGGACGGCCTTACGAGATCCTAGACCTTGGCGGCCTCAAATTCGGCTCAATACATGCGAACCCCAGACGCTACCTTGCGACCCCATCCTTCCTTTGACCGAATCCATACTCCCAGTATTACAGCAGAAATACTACCACTACTTGATTCAGTGTCGTTTTACTCCACAGGGTTGCTCCTGAGGGGATTCGGGTGGCGCCCTCCCTTCAACGTCAAGGTCGGCGTACCATGTCCTCTCGCCCTATCTTCCGGTGTACTGCCAAACCCAGCCACATTGCGCGCGACCACTTGCTTTGCACACTGAACCTCGCGAAAGTCTTTCGGCGGATCCACGATCTGGAAACAGAGAGAAGAAGCTTCAGTAATCATGCCGCAGGTACACTTGATACGGGTGAACTTGACAAAAACAGATTCGGCCTGCTCTCCATATTCTTTCTTCATCTCGCGAGAGAGAGATCGGAAGCTGAGGAGACTTGTGACGGACCTGGAAGAGGCGATCGATACATCAGAAGGCTCCCTCTCTGCGTGATCGTTAAGGTTGTTCATCGACCGACTAGGTCGGAGGCGCTCCAGAGGGTGTGCACCACCGCGTATCGCTAGTCGCCTAGGAATTGCAGCCACACGTAGCAGTGCCGACTTGTACATTGTCGTCTTTTTGACCTTGTCCTGGGCTTTCTCTGCGCGCCAGGATAAACCACAGCCTTCGCAGAATACACCGAACCGTATAGCTTTACTATCATCTTCGGACAACGGGATTAACTCCGGCTCGCTCATCGGTACGAATTGCTTGACCAGGCCTTCTAGCTTGCACTTCGAACAAGATCGATGTGTGCATTCGCAGCTCAAGACGCTGACTGGATGTTGGCCTTGTGCGAAGCTGTGAATCTCGTGACCGCGGTGACACTTGCAACAGCGCCACTTGCTGTCGGATTTTGGTACCACGTTCTCATCGTTAGAGAAAGCCATGACATTTGAGACTGTTTGTTTGTCACTACTGGAGTAGGCGGAAGTGAAAGACTGGTTGTTAGGCGCGGATGTAGCAGGCCCGTTGTGGCGATCTCGGACAGTCTTCTCCATCGTGGCCAGCGAGTCTCCGGTATACTTCGGTGTAAAGCTTGTGGGCGGAGTGGTATTGTTCTGCTGTATCTTGCTCTCTTGTAGTCGACGCTCTGCTTGAGCTCGTGCGCGTGCGACACTACCAGGGAGTTTCCTCGTCAGCCCTAGTCCTGCATATTTGTAGCTTCCTCCAGTCATGTCGATTGAATACCTTAGACCCTCATACCGAGCTCTCTGAGCAGATTCTCCAGATTCTGCCAACTGACTCATCTTATCGCCATCCGGGTTACTGATTGAGATGTTTGGTAGGCTCATCACCAGGTGCTGTTGGTCTTTGGATTTTGCGAGGGAGTCCACTCGCTCCGGGCGCGAGACTTCAGAGTGTTCGCCTGATTGATGACCGTCAGACATTGTACCCGCGGAGATGACTGCGAAAGGCTTGCGCGGTATTGACAGTAAAGCGTTCACCAGTGCAAAAGATGGACTCGCGGCAAAGCTGAGCGAAACAACAGGTCAAGCTGGCAGTAATAGTTTGACCTGAAGCAACTTTCAGTGAACAATATGTTAATGGCAGTAGAGCTAAAAATGAGGTGAACGTGGGTTGCGTGTGGGAATACAGCGTTTGCGTCTTCACTGTGGAGCCAGAAGATTCGACAAAGTGAACGACATCTAAACAATCACCGCTAACACGTGCACATGGTCCAACCTGGAAACCAAGATGCAGGCGATGGCTGCAGCTGAGTGATAAGCGTGAAAGTGCGAGGATGTGCAGCCTTTACTTCCTCATTCAGTCGCCGCTGACTATGATGAAACAACGTCTAGATGACACAAAAACTACTTGCTGCAGTATCGATAGATATTGGATGAGCTAAGAACATGGCAACACGATTCTACTCGTTGTCGGATGCCATCCCCAGCCATATTGTCTATCAAAACAATTTTATCGTCCAACGTAGCTCTCCAACGTCCCATTCGTAGGCCACTTCCTCGGCATTTGCAATCCTTGTCTTTATGAACACTAGCATTTAGCAACGGTGCCATCTGGATCTCGCATTCACTGTTCATGCGATTCATGGTGGCATATGCAGCAGCAGACGACAACAGGCCTGTATTCCTTATGAAGAAGGCAGAAATATCTCAATGTAACCTCGATGGCAGTTACCAGTAGCGTGGGATCGCTGCAATCATGACGGTGCTTGTGTGGAAAGGCGACCAAGTTTCTAGAGCGAGTTATTTTTTGTTCATGATTTCTTGAGCAAATGTAGAAAGGGTTAGTATTGGATCGACTGAACCGTATGAGGAGGCGTATAGAATGGTGCTGATACCTACAGATGAACCAGATAACGACACTTATATATACACTGGTGGTTTGGTTGTCAAGCTGATATCAAAGGCGGAGTATTTGTATGCTTTGTCGTTAAACTTACGATGAAAACTAGAACACCTTCGTGAACGGAAAAGCTGCTGACCAATGTCTATTCGTCCCGTTGGAACCTCTTTACAGAAAGCCGCATAGGAAAGAAGCATATGGAAGACAAGTGTGGTTGCATTCGCAGTCTGTCTGTCTACTTAAGCTTAACCTGCAGCACACCTTTCCAAGCTTGCAGAGCACTGTCAACGTATTCGGCGGCGTAGAAGTCGACATCGTCGTCATTTAGCACTTCTTTCAAAATCTCGCCCGTCTTGCCCCACCGTATCTGCGCCTTGATTGCAGCTTGGCCCTTCGTCTCGATAAGCTTGATATAGCTCTGCGCGACATCACGTATCGCCTCGAAGCAGATCTTTGTCTTGCTCTCTATGTCATTGACCCAGTCTTTCGACAACTTGGCCTTCATGTTATGAGTCTTCGAGTTGATGACTTTCTCGCGTATGTGCTCGACCAGCTTGATGAGCGCGCGAAGAACTTCGAACTTGGTGTAGCAAGAGATGAGCATGTTCTCGTGGAACATAGTAGGCTCGTCTTCGAGTTTCAAGTTGGTAGCGCCGGGCATACGTAGTTTTTCCATTGCGACTCGCATCGCATGTATTTCTTCCGGTAGTACTTTTATTATGGAAGAGAGCAGCTCTGGGGACGCAAGTCGGGGGGAATCTTCCAACAGCATCATCTCAACGATAGAGTTGATATAGTCCCAGATTCCGTGAGCTGTGGATTCCGCAGGTGTCATGTTATGTTCAGTTTCTTTGATGTGACTCTGAGGTGTGGCAGCCGAGCGTATCCATGCACCCTGAAGTTCCCGCGTTTGTGTCTCTCTATAGAGTAGTCTACTGCTCGCATCCCAGGTATCAAGGCTTTCACATAGCCAGTTGATATTAGGAATCGTGTTGGGCATGATGTATGGAAGTGGTCCAGGAGAACGAGAGTGCTCGTAGTTGGGGAATACGGACCTATCCACGTTGTCGGATATGTGTCGGTAGCCTACGTGAATTAGCCGGCGATCAACTACAACTTGAAAGACACTTACTACCCGGGTCCACAACCGGCAAATTATCAATCGGCTCGCCCTTTAATCGTGATATGCGGCGGCGCTCGACGTTGCATATGTGCTTTGTCAAGCTCGATTTGAATTTCCGCTTCATACCCAGAAGTTCCATAGCTTGGTCCCAAGGAAGCGATTGCAAATCAGCATATAAAGTATCGTCAATCTTGCGTTCCATTCTCTCCATAGTGCCAACAGCTTTGCCAAGTTCTTCTTCCGCCGAGAATCCTTGATAACCTTTAGCACCAAATGGGTGTGTCAATGAGATCCGAGACAGAACATAGGGCGACAATGTGTGCACCAGCATTTCCTTGCACTTGGTATGGCTGTACAATTGGAAGGCACATTTCCCCAGGCCGAGGTTCAGGTGCATTCGTGCAGCAAGTAGTGCTAGTGGCCTGTCCTGCTTCTCTTTATCGCAAGCCACCAGATGACGTGCGAGCATCGTAGCTTGAAGGAGGAGTCGCGAGTTTGGCGTTGTTCCGAAAGGATGAGCATCTTCTTTGTTATGCATAGCGTTACGATGCATCTGGAGGAGGATGTAGATCCCGACGATACCTTCTGAAGACTTAGGAGAGCGTAACCAGGGGGCTGTCAATGCGATGGACAAAGGCACTTCCATATAATCCTGCCATTTCGAACTCGGCTTTGTCGTCAGTGATATCCACAGGAGATAGGATAGCTTCAGGCGGTTTCCGTGATAGGTAACCACGTCTTGGTACGGATATTTGTTTTCCGCTGACAACTTGAATATCTCATTCCATTCCGCGTCCACAAAATTTGAAAACGCGTGACGGTCCTCTCTACTCAATGCTTCCACAAACGGACGGATGTCCGCATAACAAGTGATGAGATTCGCATGGGCTTTCCAGTAAGCCTCACAGTCGGCTAACATCGTAGTTCCTGGGACAACAGTCTGACGAAGTTTCATGTACGCCAATCTTAGGCTACGGTCCTGGGTTTGGAATTCATCCGGCTTGAAAGTGCGGCGTATGACATCGGAGATAAGGCGAATGCTATCGTCTTTGACACGTGTTGCTCGAGCGGCTTGTAGCAAACTTGTCCAAACATCTTGCCTCCAGGCGCAAGTTTCTCGAAGGCTAATCATGTTAGCGACTGTCTTGAGGAATGGCAGAGATCCGTAGCTGCCGTTGTGAGCTGTAGCCTCTCCTCTACAATAACATACCTTTCTTGGTGCGATATCACACGCTCAATATACGCAAGACACTGGCTTTCAAGCAGAGACCACTCTCCACTGTTTTTTGGAAGTCTGATTCTCATATCCCACAAATCACCCTGATGCCTGGTCATTAGGTCCTGGAGGGCTGCAGGCGGCTGATCCCAGTGCTCTAACAGCTCATTACATTTGCCTTGCCGCGCGAAAATCTCACCCATGAAGCGTAGATCGCGTATGTCTTTGAATGCGATCGGGTCATCAGGAGCCGCCTCGTATGCTTGCTTCATGAGTCTACGAGCCAGGTCGGATTGTAGCTTACTTTTCATCTCGCCTGATGGAAGTCCGCGCTGCTGTTCGGCAGCGAGTTGAATAGCAAGTATTTGCGTGAAGTGAGCATGCTTCTTCGCTGACACTGATCCAGTGCTATCCTTAGTCTCCTTGCTGTAGTGAAAGACAGCCTGTCGTATGTTAGCAAGTGGCATCAAAGATATGTCCAATAGTATCATGTAATTCTCCGTTGTAAGAAGAAGGCACTAGGAGAATTATGTCTCCTGATGGCCCCGAGTCACTCATATGAGGGGCCAGTTTCGACTTCTTACGTACCAGGCGGAAGTCCTCCCAGCATTCCTCAGCCAATGCTACTTTGCCCAAGGCAGACCAGAGTTCTTGACGATCTTCTTTACGGCCCAACGCTTTCGCAGCACGTTGCCAAATTTTGAGGTTGCCGTCGCCCACTCCGCTGATGTTAAGGTTGTTACCCTGGTCTCTCCGCGTTGCTTCCGCTAGGATTTGGTATAGGTAAGAAAGCAACCGAACATCATCTACTCCTGGCTGTTCCCAGGCCTGTTGGACTAGATTTACAACATCGTTGTGTCCATGGTTGAGTGTGAGACCTAGACGAGCTTTCCATGCCTGCTCAAAATTTAGCGTGGCAACGTAATATCAAGCTCAGAATAGCTTACCAGGAGAAATGGGTTTTTGGGTGTCTTCTTGAGCGACTTTTGCACGAAGGAATCTGCGAACTTCGGTTTGGGGTAATCGCGCTGAGCCTTGCACAATTTCTCCCAGCTGTTGCACGCCATGAGAACAGGTACTTGAGCGCGATTGGGTATCGCAGAAACAAGAGAGATAAACCAGAGACTAGCGATGCTCGAACAATGGCAAATATGTGGTGATTGGCTGGGGAATTATATGTTGCTGGCGGGGACGTGTAGAGACGGAAAATGATGTTGGGGGCGTTCGGGCGGAAGTCGGAGGAAAGTCCCGACTGCAAATTCACTACACGCAGCAAATGAGGCAGCCTCTCACTTGCCAGTTGCCTGAACGATTGATATTTCCATATCCTGACTGTGTTTACGGAACCTTCCTCCGCCAGCACAGTGATGTGAATCATAGCGAATACTCTCTGAGTAGATTCTGCCTACCGCAACTTACGAAATATATGCTCCTCATTGAGCACGTACGGGTGATGTCAAAGTTCATTCAAAGTGGCGGAACCTTGGACATGTCTGCGATGGAGAAGCTCGTTGTTATCAATTTGCATCCTCAAGACAAACTCTGCTACCATTTAAATATGTTTTAGACGTAAAATACTACGTATGCCTTTAGACTTAGCTTTTACCTAGATAACTTTCAGGATACAACTCAGACACCACGAGCTGCAACATCATGACGATAGAGTAGCATACGAACATAACAGCTCAAATTGGCGTAATCTGACTATGAAATCTGGTTATGCACAGTTGGTGACTTTCAATTTCAGGTATAACATATACCTCATTCATGGATTACTATACTAGATACTTGATCGCGAAAGAATGCTTCCAAGTTCGATCATATCTGAGAGGACCAAACGCCGCATTGATGGCTAAAGAATCTGACCCTATGAAAGTACTAAGCCCGCCGCAATATCGTCTCGGGAGTTCAGTCGCAAGATGACCAGACTAAGAAAGGTATGTGACAGTGATATGCACAAGTATATGCTGCCTCGATATTAGGACAGCCTAGTCAACCTCCATATCCATGTCTCCGTCTTTATCCGCCTTTGCAGACCTAGCAACACCACGCTTCGCTTCATACCTTTGTTTGAACTTGTCTTTCGATGGTATGGGACGTGCACCTAAGGCGCCCATGGGCGAGCCATCGCTCCCAAAGATCCTGTTCTTACCGTCGTTGCCACGCTTAGAGTTAGCCGCCTTCCTACGTTCCCGGTCCTTCTTGCGCTCTGCCGCCAAATGCTTCGCGATAGCGGCCTGCTTGATGAGGTCCTCAGTGTCTTCCTTGACGGTAGTATAGATCTTACGGAAATCCCCATATGCTGGATCTTGGATACTGTCGAGAAAACCTGTAAGCTGTACTTCCGTCCAATGCTTAGCCTCTTGTGCAAGGACAGCCGCGACGACAAGTTGCTGCAACGCACCATCCTCGTCTTTGCAGATGCGCTCCGCGGTCCCGGTCGGGGCTAAGATAGTCTTGATGGCCTCTTTGAGAACTTCGGGATTGGAAGAACGGAATACCAATAGTTCGACGAGCTTCGCGTGCGCAGCTGATCTCAGTGTATTGTAGTCCAATTCCTCTGCCAGGGCGTAGATGTGGAGATGGTATGCATATTCGGCAATACCGACGAGGGCAACTGTGGCAGGTGAGGGTGGAATCTCGTTCGGGATGAGAGTTGCATGATAGAATTTGAAGGTGGTCTGCTTGAGTTGGCCGCCTTCTGAGCCTGGAAGGAACCTATAGTCTGATGTGTAGACTATGCTATGGATCAGTATGTTTTTCAAATTCACCAACGTACGCGACACTTACTGAAATTGACAATGCGGTCTACGAGGATAGGATGAAAGTGAGCCGGCAAATTTACACAACCTGGTCGGTTAGGGCTCATCGCCTGGTCATGTCAGCCTTCAATCTACGACGCCTGAGGTCCCAGTAGCAGCTCATCAACCCAAGGATATGATCCTAACTAGGTTGGAGGCGAACAAAAAAGAGGTAATCTTACACCACCTGGAAATAGCCCCTCCTGCAACGCCTTCGAGCCGCCAATCAACATGATGGAATGTACCTGAAACTCCACACCAGCAACAGTGATCAGAGTAAAGTCGCGACCAATTGGCGTATCAAGCAACAACTCAGCGTGCCTGAATATTATCGTTAGTCACTGCAAGCACCTTCCTGGAGTGAGGTGTTATTTACTCGGTATGTAACTTTTGCGCTGTGGGCAGAGGATCCCAGCCCTTCTTGAAAACCTTACGCAAAAGATTGGAAGCATTACGCGGATCAACCGGTGGCTGTCGGAGAGAGGCAGTACCGCGCTGCAGCTGTGGCGGCTTGACCTGGGACATCGGAGCGGCCATGGGTGTGGGTAAAGAGAGCGGGCTATCCATTACGAATGCTGACTGAGGAACGATCGCTTCAAACAAACCAAAACTTTGACATGGTGCGAAGGCAGCAGAGGCAGAAAACGGTGTGGAGAAACTTGTGACCTGCTCGTTTGTTTGCGGGTCTCGTGTGCGATATCGTCTTTCTCTTTTTCAGAGTAGGACGCGAATTGTGGGGATTTCAGGGAGGCAAATGCAAACGCATGTAGGAACTCGACCGATCCGCAGAGAGCTGTTGTATTATAAACCCGTGTTACTCGTACAATCGTATTCCCTAGAGACCCAGCTCTTAAAATGTTGGCCTCGTTCTCTCACCCTTCCACAGTCCCATAACCTCTCCTGTCTCTCCGACCCACTCCCTGACGCCAGTGACAACGGCCTTCGCCATGCCCGCGTTTGTTCCACTTCTTGCCCTCCTCTTGCCCTCCATCCCACTGCTCACTCCGCCAACTCCAATACCCGTCCCGCTGCCAAACGACTCTGGTGCTTTCCCTGGCATGATGTAGCTGCTACCGTCTCCAGTCGCGTACTCGGAGCCCATTGAGGGAAGAACGTTCTCGCCAGCGGACAAGGAGACGAACAAGGCAAATGGAACTAGCCAGACGCATAGGCCAAAGTAAGAGGCGATCTCGGTAAAGGTGGGAATGTTGACGTCGCGGGAGTATGAGTACGAAGAGTATGTGTTCGCTGGCGGAGCGCTGAAGTGACGAAACCAAAGATAGTGGTTTGCGATGACGAGGGCTAGAAAGATGCTTAGTACAGACATGAAACGGACTCAGGATAAGGTACAACATACCGCAAGAGACCAAGAACAGTGGGTCCGTGAGCTTGACAATGGGAAATCGCCTGAGGTTCTGCGCATAAATGACATGCGACACAACACTTAACGCGCTGAGTCCGACTGGAAACCGATCGACGACTAGAAGCAAGATTTGGATGCCGACCACGCCATAGATGAGTCGGTACAGTAGCTTCTTTGCGAATACGGTATGCTCTTCCACAAGCTCAGAGAGGTAGTACAGGCCGGAAGCTATGTTGCGTCAGCTCCGTGAACCAAAGACTATGTGCATGGCTGCAAAGTACCTATGGCAAGCGTCAAGAAGGCGAAGCCCAAAATGACACCCACATATCCAAGCAACGGCAGTATCCACATGTTGACTTGTGACACTTCAGGGGGATGTGAAGAAGGATGGAGTCTGGAAGTTTGGCGGGCGCACGATGAGGTCAGTCCAAAGGTGGCATCAAGGCTAGCGGAGAAACCCGTGGACCCGCGGCAAAGTGTGGGGTGCAACACCAAAAAGTCGTCGAACTCTTGGCTTGAGTGAATCGACCAACCGACACATCACGCTCGCTTCCCACAGTTCCCTTGCAGCCCCCAGTCGCACAAGTCAAAGCGAACCAAAGAGTACTGCGCTTGTTGCAGAGAGAGTCACAGCCCACAACCGCAACCATGTCGCGCCCCGAAGACATCCTGTACGCACGCCTCTTCGCAATATCGCAAGTCGCATAGCGAGGAATTCAGCGCTTACTTTTCTACAGACCCCCCGATCTCTTCTACAATGACTCGGAATCGCGAAAATACACAACCTCTTCGCGTATCCAGAAGATTCAATCCACAATGACCCATCGCGCCCTCTCCCTTCTCGCACTTTCCTCGCCCTCCATGATTCTCGACATTGGCTGCGGCTCCGGTCTTAGTGGCGAGATCCTGTCGCAAACCGCAGAACAAGGCACACCTGGCGGCCCACACGTATGGATTGGCTTTGACATTAGCGCATCCATGCTGGGCGTTGCGTTGGAGAAAGAGGTAGAAGGAGATTTGCTGCTAGCCGACGCAGGCCAAGGTGTACCGTTCAGACCAGGAACCTTCGACGCTGCCATCAGTATCAGTGCAGTCCAATGGCTGTGTAACGCTGAAACTAGTGAGGAGAGTCCTGCGGGCAGATTATCGAGGTTCTTCAACCAGCTCTATGCGAGTCTGAAGAGAGGAGGGAGGGCTGTCTGTCAGTTCTACCCAAAGAACGATGCACAGAAGAAAATGGTGGCGCAGGCAGCCATCAAGGCCGGTTTCGGTGCGGGTCTTCTTGAGGATGACATGGGAACCAAGAGCGCAAAGACATATCTTGTCCTAACTGTGGGCGGAGGAGCGCTCGATGGCGACATCACAGGTGTTGTGAGGGGCATGGAAGGCGTTGACGTCGATGATGCACGAAGAAAGGCAAAGGGCATGAAGAGAGGTGAAGAACGCAAGGGCAGCAAAGCATACATCATGAAGAAGAAGGAGCAGATGGAGAGGCAAGGCAAGGTTGTCAAGGCGTCGTCCAAGTACACTGGCAGGAAGAGGAGGATCCAATTCTAGATATACCCACGACACCATCATCACGATGTTACGCATAGCACGGAGTTCTGGTTTTGGCATTTTCAGGAGGGTATAAGAATGGTCAATTCAATCATGCAGCATGCTATATACCACCTACAAGTACAGCTCTATTCACATTCCAGCTGGTAGTTGTACAAGTGCCATTGCGTCCAATCGTTAAGAAAATGTGTTATTGCTCCCTATCATAGGTTAACCCAATGTGAGCCGAGGCCTAGATTTGACGGTATCATCGCGCTAGATCAAAGCTTAGCAAACACGAAGACCATGATGGTTAAATCATGCCTTCTCCATCTGGTTCAGAACTGCGCGGGTGAACTCGTGGGTGGTGGTGTTGCCTCCCATGTCGCGTGTGCGGGCAGTGCTAGAGAATGTTAGTCATGGATTACTTTCTGACTTGACAAAGAAAACTCACCCGTCAGCGATAACCTTGTAGACGGACTGCGAGATGCGGTTGGCGTGGTCATCGAGACCAATGTGACGGAGCATCATGGCAGCGGACAGGATCAGAGCGGTGGGGTTGGCCTGGTCCTTGCCCTTGATGTCGAGACCGACGTGACGGCATCCAGGCTCGAAAACGGCGACGTTGCGGCCCATGTTGCAACCGGGGACGATACCAGGGCCACCGACAAGACCGGCACCGATGTTGGACAGGATACCTCCGTACAAGTTGGGCATGACCATGACGTCGAATTGCTGTGGCCTTGAGACACACTGCATGGAGGCGTTGTCGACGATCATGTCGTTGGTCTCGAGAGTGGGGTAGTCCTCACCAACACGCTTGACAGTGTTGCGGAACAGACCATCGGCAAGCTTCATGATGTTGGCCTTGTGGATGCAGGTAACCTTCTTGCGGTTGTTGGCGAGCGCAAAGGCGAAGGCAAACTTGGCGATGCGCTCCGACTTCTCACGGGTGATGATCTTGAGCGACTCAACGACGCCGTTGACCGACTGGTGCTCGAGACCGGAGTATTCACCCTCGGTGTTCTCACGGATAATGCAGAAGTCGATGTCCTTGTGGCGCGTCTCGTAGCCGGGGATGTTCTTGAGGAGGACGATGGAGGCGTAGATGTCGAGCTCTTGACGGAGAGCAACGTTGAAGGAACGGTGGCCGGAGCGCTCGACGGGAGTGTGGAGGATACCCTTAAGACCGAGCTTGTTGCGCTTGAGCGAAGCAATCGACTCGCGGAGGAGCTCCTCGGAGTGGACGTTGCCCGAGTCGACACCAGACACGTCGACCTGCTCCCACTCAATGGGGACGTTGTCCGCCTTGAAGATCTCCTTGACCGACTCGGAGACCTCAGCACCGATACCGTCACCTGCGCATGTTCAGAAAGTAGATCGGGTTTATGGGCGGCTATCGCGCGTACCAGGAATCAAGGTGACAGTGTATTTGCCGCCGAACTTGGTGGGCTTGAAGATGTCCTGGGTGACCGTGGCCATTGCTGTCGCCGCGTTAGACTCTGCATTGCTCCGAATACTTCAGGGCGTCTTCGTACATCGAGTAGCCATTGGGGATGCCCATCGAGCGGCAGGCTTCGCGCCCCGCAGGAGCGTCTGTATGGGCGCATTAGCACTCGAATTTCCGCCATGACCGCCAATTGCAAGCGCATCGACATGTCCGTACCTGCGCTGTTCGTTGAGAGGTCCTCGACAACATGGTGGAGTTGCGGCGTTGGGCTGGTGGTGAGGGATTTGAGGTAGAGAGAAACCAGCTCGAGCTGCCGTCCCCCGAAAATGCATCCGAACCGAAGGAAGAAACCGCGCTTGGCAAATGACCGCATCCGTCCTTCCGCCGCGGCTCGCTCTGTCTGTTGCCTCCGGCGCAGCCCTGTTCGTGCCTTTCACTCTCTATGCTACTTGCTTTTTCCTATTTTTGCTCGTGTCCTAGTCGGCATATACTCCGATTTTCCACAACTGCCCAGCCATTTGTGCGCAATCCACCACGGCCTCATTTGCATGTGATAGTACCGACCATGGTTCGCGTAGTGCATGCGTGTTTCATCCGTACCAGGTTTCAGGTGATAAGCAGTCAGAACGGCAGTTGGCCCTCTTCATAGTATCTTGCAACTGTTCTTACGATGCGCAATGGCAGTCTGAGACTACTTTGCCTTGTAGGTTTTGCCAGATATCCTCACCATGTCTTGTCATTTCGTCGGATGGTAAAGAAAATCCATCTTTCACACGTATTTAGCAAAAGTCGTATTCCAGATACTTGGGTTACCGAGAATGCCAGACGTCGAAAGAGCAGGAAGAAATAATCATATAGAACGACGGCGACTACCGTGGTCTTCAGCTATTGAACGTGTGCTGCTCCACGGAACCACATCTTTGTTCGAACAATCGAGGGGCATCTTCCAGCACGATATAAGGATGATTACGGCATACATCGGTTTTCATGTATAGCTGAGCTCCAGATACCTCTCAGGTGACTCTCACTTGAGCCTTGGTAGACATGGTGGTCGCGATGCCAGCGACACTCCTTCAGCACACGTCACGCACGAGGCTGGCTTTACTTTCACCTTACCTCTCATCTGTCTTCGCTTGCTACTAGCATATAAGACGGCCTTTCATCTCTTCACCATTTCCCCTACCTATCACTTCTACTCCTCTTTTGTTTGGGCATGCACTGGACTCTCTTGTGACATCCGTACTATGAATAGCGATCCAGCCGATACACGAACATAACCCGCGGTTTGTAGCTCACCCAGTCAGCGAAAAAAAAAAAAGTGCTCTAGCTACGACGATTTCCTTGCTTCCAGCGCTACAGGCACTGTACTTCAGAAGCCCTATCAGCCCTCAACGACCTACTCGCTAGCTTGTATAGTTCCGTCTAGTCGTCTAGGCAGTCCTACTACAGTCACCATTTCATGATCGCTTACCATTGTCATCCAGCTGTTATCAAAGATATATTGATCGTCCCACGATAAAGCTCTGAAAATGAAAGTCACTGAGAAGGACACCGACAGAACAGCCGAGGTCAACGTCTTCATCGAAGGCCAAGTTCCGGCATTGAAAGAGTACGGTGAATATATCGATCCAAGGGACAAAGCAATATGTTGCTACGTGGCTCTGTATGAGGGCGATAAACCTCGCATCAGAGGCCAGTTCTCTGGCACGGTAAGTCCTACTTGTACATGCTCAACAGGCTTATCTGACCAATTCTCAGACTCTGGCCGTGGCCTGGGATACTATCGTGGACGGAGTACTTCGTAAGGCAAACTCGTACGCAGCCAAAGCGGTAAGCTTTCAGAACAAGAGGAAGATAGAAACAGTAAAGTTTCTGTACAAGACTACGAAGGGGATCATTGATACCGACATCACCGTGGCACCACTGCTAGGTTTCGCTACGACACAAAATAATGACCCCGAGACAATCGGAACTTTGGAACTGCGCCTGTACATTACCCGACAGCTAGGAACTTGGCACGATGTAGGTGAAGTTAAAAAGTACTTCACAGTCGGAGGTAGCATCGGAGATAAGCAAACAGGTAGTATGGAACAGAAGGCGAGTTACAAGGTCATCCCTCCGACTTTCAGGATGTCGTTCGAGACGAACGCTGCTCTTCTAGAGGACAGACAGCCAAGTCTTCAACAGCGCAATGTGGACGCGAAACGTCCAGGCACAGAGCCCTGGGCCATATTTCGTTTCCACTATCGAAGTCAAGGTGAGTTTGTCAGGCATCTTTCTCGAATATTGTGTTTACACGGTTGTTCAGAAGACATTTTAAAGCGAGAAATGGAGATGACTCATGACCCGAACAGCAAAGAGAAGCCCAAACCGCATACCCTATTCCTAAATCCCGTACCCCCTCTGCTATTGGGCGAAAAACCGTGTAAGAACGACGGGGAGGCCTCGTCCCGATCATCATCATCATCCCCAATGTCTCCTAGCAAACCTTCTACTCCAGCAAGAAGCGCAAAGCCGGGCCTCAAAGTAAGAGTCAAGAAGGCGCTCGACAGTCTCGAGACTGATAGAGACGCTCCTACTATCTCTACTGGCAATGATGGCGATAAGGTTGTTGACAAAATTGCTGTTACGCCTCCTGAGCCGGCAGCCAACTCTATCGCGAAGTTGTCCAATCTTCCAGGTCTCGAGGCCAAGTCCGCAATCTCACATCCAGAGAGACCCGCGGTCGCAGCGGAAGAAACAGTTAGGAAGCCTCCACAGTCGCCCATCACGCAAGGAAAGAAGCCGGTTGAGAGACCAGCGCCAATCAGTGGTATCACGAGTATGGGAAAGAAGCCAGATACCCCGCCCGTCGCAGCTATACCGACCAAGCGTCAGATACGCACCACAAATAGCGCAACGTCCGAGCCAAAGCGCACCAAGGCCGTCCTGACGCCTCCTGCACTCTTAGTTGAGCCTGTAGTTTCAAGTACCCTTCTGCGCTCACCTACCCCAAAGCCCATGTCAATCGAGCGACAGCTTGCGGATCAGCGCAAGAAGCTCGAAGAACTGCGCAAGAAGCGTAGCGATACCGCTCACAAACAAGCTGTGATCGACAAAGAGATGATTCCCTACAAGCAGCGTATGGCCGAGGAGCTGGATCGTCTCCATCAAATCATGACACAAGAGGAGAACGCTTATGCTGAGGAGACTGAACACTACAGTGCTAGTATAGGGATTCTGCAGGCGTTCAAGAAGGCAGAAGGTAGCAACTAGGTTGCTGGTTGAGTGCAAGTTCGACAAAAGTGCGTCGGAAGGAGTATGGCGTTGAGGTATAAAAAAATGAGGCCTGGAGTGATTCGGAGTTTTTGAGGACCTCAGAGGAGTTGGTCAAAGCCCGGCTGGCAACTACCAACGGTATTGAATTCACGAACGGATCGACAAATGCTTAGTGAGGCGACTACCAATGCCGCGAAGGGGAAAAGTGCTTATGATTGCTTAACATCATGTATTCAGTAGCCAACACAAGGTACTGGTGAGCATAGTTTGGGTTGAAGGACTATCCAGTTATGCGACGGCTAATATGATTTATTGCCCTGGCGTCCGCTCTCTTGCTACCCTCATGTTCGCCTTGATCCTCTCCAGCAGTTCAGCTGTCGTTGCGAGTGGAGAGGGGTGTAGATTCCTCTGCCATAGTGTTAGCACAAAACTGCATGATCGAAGTCATCCATAATCTGCATAATGCCACAGCAGTTTGACAGTAGCCAGAACTAGAGTGGATCTTGTCGGATGTGTCAGCCATGAGAGAACTTACGTGCTTGAGCCAAGTAACGCATTGGTCGTGTGTCCATGTCTCTGGGTCTGAAAACGATATTAGCAAAGTCGAAAATGGAGTCATTCGACAATCTAAAGGGCGTGTGTTTGCGTACCTCCAGTAGGGTCTTGACTGGGAAAGATGTCTTGTCCCCAAATACTCCATGCTGCAACACCAGCAACTACTGCAGCAAAAGCGAAGAACGGGCCCTGAATTGTCTTAGTATAGTACAAAAGCAACATGCAGAAGGCCCACTATGTATAGCAAATGCCAGGATAGCCATGAGTAACCTACACGTTGTTGCACCGCGCGATCGATAGGAGTCGGCATGCTGAAGGATGGAAGTGGAAGTCGTGGCTAGGAGAACAGGTGAGATTGAAGAGTTTTGAGCGCAGTTGTGGGGATTGAATGAGATATCTGTCTGAATTTCGCGGGATTTGTAGGATTTAAGTGTAGGCAGCGCTGTCTCACATGCAACGCATCTACATTCCAAGGTTGCCTCGCTCGTTTACGCCACACACGTCGTCACCCCACCAAGCCCGAAGCAGCAACGCTTGCGGCCAGCCCCTTTGTAGCCCGTGCTTTTCAAGCGAGGTCTCCCCGGGGCCAGAGTCCACAACAATATTGCGTTCCCGAACTTCACGATCGATTCCGAATTCCAACGACCCGTCAACACACAAATCGTCAAGATGCCTTCCGAAGTTTCCGACATCAAGCAGTTCATCGAGATCTGCAGGCGCAAGGATGCCAGCTGTACGTCTACCAATTTTGTTAGGGGGAGGTTGCGGTCGCAGTAGGAAGAGGAATTGTGCACAAGAAGCGGGAGATGCAGAAAGCTGCGACAATCGAGGCAGAGAATGTGATGAGAGATCTGGACTGACAGTATTGCAGCCGCCCGCATAAAGAAGAACAAGAAGGTCAACAACATCAAGTTCAAGGTCCGATGCTCCACCAACGTCTACACCCTCGTCCTTAAGGACACCGACAAGGCCGAGAAGCTCAAGCAGAGTCTGCCCCCGGGTACGCACAAACAATCAATAACACGTGGCCAGCGACGTGAGTCTAACATTTGCAGGTCTTACCATCACCGACGTCGGCAAGAAGAACCCCAAGGGCAAGCGCACCGCATAAACGGATCGAACGCATAAGGAACTGAGGACGGAAGTGTGCAAGGACATCAACGCATGATGCGCACGAAGCACGAAGGCATGGCGGGCGGCGTCTCAACGGATAAATTTTGTTCAATGGCAACTACGGAACCCTTCAGATTGGGTTACCACCAGGAATGAAAAAAGTCAAACTTCATTCCGAATCACGACTTGTTTCCGACGTGCACCAAGAATCATCATGTATCATGATCAATATTGCTGAACAGCTAGTTACCGAGTCATTACAGATATGGCTACTAATACAGCGATTGCTTCGGCTGCTTCTGTCCTTGTTTCACGTTGAACTTGTACTGATCCTTGCGGTCTAGATACACAACCTTGCTATCCAATCCAGCCGCATGTACAGCCTTCTTGAAGTCGTCCAAGGGACTCAGGAAAACATCGTAATCGTCGTAGTGGATCGGGATTGTGAGGTCGGGGTTGATAAGCTGCATCAGCTGTACGCCCTGTTCTGCGTCCATTGTGACCATCAGCAACGGCATCTTGGGACCAGGAATTGTGGTGCCTCCCAGATGGACTAGCATCAAGTCGATGTTGTGATCCTTGTACCGCTCAGGGATCTCCTTGAGCTCGTCTACCATCAGCGTGTCGCCAGAGATATAGATTCGGTATCCATTCTCAAAATCGCTACCGTCGCTAGAGGAACCATCGGAGTACCCGAGCTCAACCATCCAGCCGTTTGTAG
>Ga0265797_10004148_pt1 | contig 22442 bp, 19 predicted proteins | sample P2T30metagenome_FD_192433 | JGI IMG/M metagenome (GOLD analysis project Ga0265797, IMG submission 192433) | Plant litter microbial communities from East Loma Ridge, Irvine, California - P2 T30 | ecosystem: Environmental > Terrestrial > Plant litter > Unclassified | place: USA: California... | reverse complement strand
TGTGCACCGTGACCAAGTACGTTCCGTTGACAAAATTGCCTTCTACTTGCAGCTCCGTCAGTGACGCTGGTACCGATGGTAGGACGTGTCTTCTGCCGAGCAGTGTTGTTCCCAATGTCATAAGATCCGCGACCGTATGCGCGCCATCGCGAATGAGTTCGTGAAGAACGCTGGCGATAAGAGCAAGGGCTTCGGTATGGTTCAGGCGCACGCCGCGGGCAAGTCGGCGTTGGGCGAGGGTGCCGGTTTGTGTAATGAGGAGCTTGTCGATCTGTAGATCATGATGAGCAGGTGGATTTTTGAGGTTGGAGAGGTGGATAGAGGGGATTGATGTTGTACCTCCTTCGGTGCTAACTGCATGGTTACTTAAGAGACGGCTCTTACGTTAGAGGAACGGCTGAAGACGTTACTTGATGGAGAGGTGTCTCGGCATTTGCTTTTGTTGCTGGAGTCGAGCGGGGCTCGCCGATAAGGTCAAAGATAAGAAATCAACATGGTCGTTGTATTACCTCACGCTCGATGAAGACATACATGTATCGCTGTGAGCGTTCGAACGGAAGACGACTTGCTGTTGGATGTTCGCTTACAACTCGCAGGTGTGACGTGAAAGTCCGAGCGCGATTCAATTACCATATACAGACGATTGGGATATACATGTTCCTATAAGCTACAAACCGAGAAAGTCGACCAATTGCGATTACGACACGCCCAGTAACAATCGAAATACAAGCGCGCAACAATTCTCGCACAAGACGGATTCATGGGGTGCCGTCAATTACTCCCGCTCATTTTCGTATCGTAGTTCCCAAAGAGATGTCTGCTTCTTGCTGACGATTTCCGCCAGGCCAGCTTAAGCTGCGACCTCAGACTTTCTCTTCTTCTTGTTCTTCTTGGGCTTGTCGCCGCTAGCATCTGATGCCGGAACGGTAGGAGTGGCAGCAACCTCTGCGGCCTCAGCAGCCTCAGCCTCCTTCTGCTTGTTGGTCTTGCGACCGCGCTTCTTCTTGGTACCGTCCTCGCCAGCATCGGCAGCGGCTTTGCGCTTGAGCTCAGGGCTGGAGCTCTTGCGCTGCGACGAAGGAATGGGGACGCTTGGGTTGATGCTGCTGAATTGGGGAGTCTCGGGCACATCCTCGACTGCCTTCTTCTTCTTCATTGCAGACTTGGGAGTCTTGGGGGTCTTCTTGACTTCTGGGCTGGCAACCTTAGGTGGTGGAGGCGGCATGGCCACCTCTTCTTCGTCGGTCGACGATTCACTTTCCGATTCGCTGCCTGCAGTGTTCTCCGCTGCGCCGTTGGTCTGCTCCTCAGGCTCAATCTCGGCATCAGCCTCGCCAGTGGCCTTGTAGGCGCTGACCTCGCGCTCGTAGTCCTTGAGCGCGCGTTGGTAAGCTTCCTTGTACGGCAGCTGCTCTTCTTCGGTCATGGCCTTCCAGCGCTCAGTAACGGCCTTGCTGATGTCGCCCGGCTTTCCAGGACCATTGCCACTCTTCGCCATCTCCTCGGCGGCAGGACCGCGCTGCTCCTGCAGGTAGCGGAAGTAGGCAGTCAAGGGCCTCTTGGGCGCGTTAGGGTCGCGAGGCTTGTAGTTGCGCTTCTTCTTGCCATCGACTTCGGCGGCAGGAGCAGCGGCGGAGTCGTTCTGCTGGTAGGCAAGGGCTAGTTGCGCGAGTTGGGGCGCGGCCAAGTCGTTGAAAGGCTGCTGGAGCATGGAGACATCGAGCGAGGCGAGCGAAGCGTCGCCGGCGAGGATGACATTGGTGTGGTCGATGTAAGCCTTGACTGCGCGGTCGACAGAGGACGACAAGGACATGTATGCCGAGGTGAGCTGGGTGGTATATCAGTCATTTGGACTTTTTTCTCGTTTTCGTCGCATTGTTGCGCGGCGCGTCGCGTGAACGACAAGACTCGACGTACCGCATCTCTGGTGCGCACGAACTCGGCAACATCGACGGTGATCTTCCTCTCGGTGAGGGAGCTGTTGTCCTTCGCCATTTTGACTATATCTGTGTATAATCAGGCGGGGTGTGGTGGGTGGTGTTGGAAATAAGGTGGTTTGTGCAGATTGATTAAGAGACAGTTTGCGACAGTTAAGAAATGCCGACGATTTGAAGGAGCGGGGAGCTGTGACCTACTGGAATGGAATTTAGGGGAGGCTGGCGAGCGAGCTTGAGCTGGGCTGGGCTGTGCGCACGCGCTCCCGGGCGCATGACGATGGCGAGGATGGGTAAAGCGACAGCTCCATTTTCATTTTCAACCCAACTTTGATTGATCCTTGCCCGCCGCCAGCCCTTTGCATTACCTGGCGCATGCCGTTTGCACTTGGTGGTAAGTGGTATGCTACTTTCTTGCACTCTCGCACGATCACTATATAAGTGATATCTAGATCGATAGCCTCGATGTTGTAAAATAACAACAGTATTCGCGTTTCTTGCCACTTTCTTCTCGTTGGCAGCTGGCGTAAACGATGCCCGCACCAGTGTCGAGAGCTGCCGTGTAACACGAAGCAGGGTACTGTCACAGCAACCGCTCAACGAGAATGGCCTAACATGCACTGCTCATGTTTCGTTCGTTGCTGGGAAATGTACAAGGTACGACTATCGACATACATGTGTCTGTATACTAACGTACAATCAATGAAAGACTTTTACTAGCTTCACCATTCTGCTTCGTCGAGGAAATCAAATAATGCCCTCCTCCGCCACGTTGACCTCAACCTTCAGACCCCAAGCTGGATCGCCCGACCAGTTCTTCTTCTTGCCCGCTTTCTCGATCTTCTTCACGTTATCTTCGATCGTCTTCTTGAACCGCGAGGGGTCGTGCGACACCTTCTGCAACGAGATGGTCAAAACAAGCCCCAGCTTGTCTTTCTTCTTGCCGGCATCCCAAGTCCACTCAGCGGAGAACAGAACCTTTGGACGTGAAGAGTGCACGCGACCAGTGGGATAGAGGCAGGTGATCAGATAGCCCACACGGCCAAGGTACTGTGCCCACCACACGTCACGGGGTGATAGGATGTTTCGCAAGGCTTCGCGGAAATCAACCTCCCGCGGAGGGAGCTCGCCGCGATAGCGTGCTTGGAGCATCAACGCGAGTCTAGCCCGGTCTTGATGCGACACACCGTGAGTGCTTGACATCATCCCTGTGGAAGTGCTGTACAGGGCTGTAGTCGACGCAGTCTCTTTCGACATGAACATGTGGACGTACATGATATTTGCGAAGGCGTCGATGACATGGTGGCCGAAATCATGAGGGAAGCGTCTGGTACCGTCATGAGAGTTCTCAGGGATGGCGCTTTCGAGGAGACGCTGAATGTGCTTCCTGTCACCCGGGACGTAATTGCGAGTGGCGACTTCCAAGGGTGCCTGGCGTCGAACTGAGACAGGAAGCTGGCGGAAGAGGTATCCTTCACGCACGCCTCCCTGGCAGAAGTGCGCCTCTTTGATGCCGAGTGGAATGGCTTCCGCGAGCGCTGATACAAGGAAGGCGACAGCTGGAACCTGCGCTCTGCGCCGGTCAGATACACGGAAGACTTCATCAGCAGCCTTTGCAATCTCCTTGACTTTCTCAGTATCCTGGAAGACATCGCGGCCGACCTTGTAGCCATTGATGATTGAGATCGGGTAGCGGTGCTTGCCGGTCTGGTCCAGGTAAAGAAGGAGGTAACCCCATCCACGGAAGCCTCCGCCTGAGAGGTAAATTGAGAAGCCGCCTTTTCTCTTTGCTTCGTCTCTGAGCACATCCGGGATTTCGAGGTTCTCGTAAGCATGTCTGAAGTTACCAATCATCTCTTTGCGGAACTCCTTGACAGCTTCTTTCGCTTCCTCTTTCTCCTTGCCATCTCTGAGCTCTTCAAGCTTCTTCGTGAGAGCTGCAGCGCCGTACGGGAAGCTGAAGCTACCGCGAGGGCTAGTACGGATGGTGCCATCCTTGCTGACAATCCAGCTGATCTGCGTCGAACCACCGCCGAGATCCATAACCAGGCCCTCCATCTCCATGAAACCACTTGCGATGCCGAGGGCGCCGATGTTACCTTCTTCCTCCTTATCGAGAAGCTTCACGTCAAGGCCGGTGGTCGCTTTGATGGAGCTCAGCAATTGAGCCGAATTCTTGGCAACACGAGTAGCCTCGGTGGCGAGGATGTGAATCTGATCCTGCTCGACCTTGAAGTCGGTGCAAATGATCTGGAAGCGTCGTATGGCGTGGCACACGCTGTCGATGACATCCTTGGGAACGGGGATCTGTTCGCCCGTTTTGTCGTCGAATTGAGCGTCGTATAAGGAAATGGACGAGCGGTACACCATGACGGCAGGCATAATGCGCGTCATGGGTTCCGAAAGATCCGAGATGGAAAAGCGTATGCCATTGCTAGTTCTTGTTGTCAGCACGCCCTTCGATGGCTGGAAGCACTGTCGGAAGCCAACGGTTCAGAACATACCTTCCCATGTCTACAATACCGACGAGTCGGTCACGATGCCCACTCCATGGTGGGTGGCGCCTCTCTTGATGCGTAACTGGGGGTTGCGCTGCCGATGGAGCTGCTGGCGATTGTGGGTTCCATTCAATACTCTCTGCCTCGTCGGGCGTCAGAATCTCCTCGAAGTCGGAGAAGTCAGAGATAGACAAGTCATCCATCGTGACGTTTAGTCCCAGAGACATAGTTGATGAATTGAGTGTAAACGTAGCTGCTGTGACTGATGTGTTTCCAACGCGTTAAAATGCAAGCGTGTCGGGATGGTTCCCCAATGGGCTGTGCTGGCTGATGTGTTGGCTAGTCTGGCTATGACGCTGATCGTCACGATATGAGTGTTCTGTTCTACCAATGGCCAATTGAATGAAGTGCGGCGCTTTTTGAGATACACGAAGACTGCAGTAAGCAGGTTGCACAGCTCCCGCCTGCTGGAGTGAGGTCCGTGGTGGCCAAGGTGCTGTTGCCATGCGACCCTTGTCCCCGCGTTTCATCCTCCGATGCGCAGCAAGCGCACCTTGATGGTTCGTCCTTGTCCTCTTGTATCATTCATTCGACCATTCACCCATTATCGACAAGCAAGGCGGAGCACTCCATCCATTAGAGAACACTATACGAACACATGTAGTTGGTCATGCATTGTTCGCATGATATGATCAGCTTGTTCGAAAAAACGTTTTGTGATCTGTCGCAACTCTAACCCTAGTTACCCAGAGGTCATTCGCGCTATCGTGTCTATATTTATCGGCAACCATCATTACATACCCATTGTGCCCTTGGATACATGTACATGTAATATAAATGACTTTCGATTTATCATCGCAAGCTGTTATAAATGCCAGGATCTTGTGTAGGTCTTTATGAACGAATGTAAACTAACGAGGCACAGTTTACTGCAAAGTGACAACCACATCACATGCAACTTTGTTGACATCAAACCCCCGATCAAAAAACGGTCGCATTGTACTAGATCAATGGATAAAAACCATACGAGATAGCAGTTAAACGGCTTGCAGTCAAACGGCTTGCAGTCTTCTTCTCAACATGACTACCCTCACTCGATCAACTCTCTCTCCAAAGTCGCCGTCCGCTGCATAAGGACATTGCGCTTGACCCAATACGGCAACCAAACCTTACTCTGGTACGATGCATGTCGGGTCGTCGAGACGCTGAAGACAACGTCAAGCTCTTCAAGTGTTCGCTGCTTGGTCTCTGGTACCACAAAGAAGATGACCAAGAATGACAACATGTTGAGGCCGGCATACAGACAGAATGCGCCTGTCGGTGTGACCTTGGCCAGTAGAGAGGGGAAGGTGAGACCGAGAGCGCTACTCACCGCGTTGTTGACGCAGATCGTGAAAGCAGCGCCGATCTCGCGGTGGGATAGAGGGAAAGCTTCCGAGAAATAGATGGATGGGATGGGTCCAATGCCTACAAAAAAATCAGTACGGGAACTTGCGATCATTGTTGGACGACATGACTTACCTGGGCCATAGAATGCGCCGAATAAGTAAACGAAGAATGCGATGAGTGGCACTTTCGCTGAGTTCTCCTTTGGCATCAAAAAACAGAACCCGGCCGCCAACAGACACCAAGCCATCTGAGGGAATGTGCTGAGAAGAAGTGCGCGCCTGCCGAACCTGTCCATCGTCCAGATTGCCGGAAATGCGAAGACGAATGTGACGAGTCCCTGGTAGAAGTGTCAGCTTTAGCTCTCAAACACCGCCCAACATCTGACTACTTACAAAGCCGAAAGAGGCCAATAGCGACTGCTTCACGCTGTACCCTGCTTCCTGGAAGATGGTCGAGCTATAAAATGCCATGATGTTGATTCCTGGGTGATTGTTAGCTTGGATCGTGGGATTTACCTCAATCTGTCAGCTTACCAGAGAACTGCTGAGCGATAACAATGATCGAGGATGAGACCGTTGCACGTCTGATTCGTGGTACTGTGAAAAGCTCCAATACTCTTCTGCCGAGCGACTTGCCACCGAAGACCTCAGTCTCAGCCATAATTTGGCAATGAGCGTAGAAGAGCTCTCGAGCAGAGATGAGCTCTGTATTCCTGATGCGGTTGAAAGCTCGATACGCTTGCTGATATCTTCCTTTCTTCATCAGCCAACGTGGGCTCTCTGGACAGAGCCAGATCAGAGCCATGAGGGGTACAGCGGGTACGAAAGCCGCCGCCAGTTGGAAGCGCCACGCCAATCGACCAATATTCATGAAGATCAAGTTGCTGCTGAAGCCCACAAGGATGCCGAAGGCAACATAGAGCTGAAAGCTTGTGACAATGGCGCCTCGAATTGATGCTGGCGAGACTTCGGCACTGTAGACAGGGATTGTCGAGATCTTGACGCCCATACCAATACCCATGAACAAGCGACAGACCATGAGATCGACCCAGTTCTTAGCGAATCCTTGGGCAAGGACTGGGAACACCACGAATAGGTTTGTTGCAAAAATGGTTCCGCGGCGGCCGAGAAGCTGGTTGACAGGATCAGCTGCCCATGCGCTGAGAAGTCCGAAAAGAGCAGGCGCTGCATTGATGACTCCCACTAGCCAGTGTCGATGGGCAATACCGAACTCTTGTGGGAATGAGAGATTGGCACCGTTCGCTCCAGTGTTATCCCAGCCTCTGCCCTGGGCATTAGCAAATGGCGGGAATATGAATGGCCAACGAGAAGCGAGAGACTTACTGGATTGCAGATCCAATTGAGACGATCGTGCTATTCGAGACAATCGTAAGTATGATCTTCAAAGGACAACAAGTACTAAGAGTTGGAGGTGCCACACTTACATGCACGTATACATAGTCCAGGGTAGATCCCACTTGTCTGCGACTCATGTCAATGCCTGCAAGTCTTGCCAGTTTGAAGAAGTATGCTTACTGGTGATCTCGCGTCGAAGCCAATGTTTGTCGTCATCGGAAAGCTCTTGAATTGACTCAAAGTCATGCGGTCTTTGCGCTACCATAGACGCCTTATGGAACGTATCCGCTTTGTCCTCGAATCCATACTTGACGCAAAATGCTTCGACCTGGTCGTGAAGCTCTGCAGGGGACAGACCGGATAGCGGGTTGTTGTGCTGGATATCCACCTTTTGCGAGAGTTGTCTTTCGATGCCATTTTCTAGGTATTCGATGGTCGGGACCTTGCTTTTTGCTTCGTCGGCCATGATGGACGCGGTTATGTGCTGTTGCGACTTGATGTTCCAATGAGAGATGCCAAGTTGATGTCAAGAAGCTTGAGATATCCAGTAGGGAGACGTGGGACGATGGGGAGATACATATACTTACGCGGAACGTATACTGGCTTTAGACATGACTGCCTACCAAGTATTCTACCACATGTTGGCCTCGGTAGCTACAACACATTTGACTCGGCGGCCCTAAACGCCTTCAATGGCACTGCACAGGACATACTGCACAGGTCAGATGTGCCGCACGCCCAGGGAGATCGAGAAAGCGTCAGCTGGACGTGGTGGACAAAGTCTAAATCGCATGGCGTACCGGCGGGTGTTGCTGCCGTGGCCAATGATGGAGGGGGAAGCTGGTACCTGCACAGGCTCTGGAGAGGGAAAGAAATGGTAGGATTTACCCCTAATTAAGGCGGCAAGGATATGATCGTTAGATCTTGTCGTTATCTTCTCTCCATGACTCTGCATACGACCATTACCAGGACGTGTAGCTGGTGTGCTCAGGTAATGAACAGATGAAGTAATTTGTGCCATCGAGGTAATGCAAAAAACCCAGAGCATCGTCTCAGCGGTCACGTAGTGTCCTAGTATCACGAGTGCGGTCACCGATAGCGCCTTACCGTCAAGATACTGCCAGCTTATCTTGACAGATTCGTATCTGGAATAGAGAGAGGGAGCATGAAGACTGAAAGGACTGCGAGGTAGGGATGGCTTGGGGTTCCCCGCAAATCCCCATGTTCTCCAACAAGTGTGATCCTTCAGTGTCAATGTCCGTGCATTTGGACCTGTCGCGTGGTGAGAAGGGGAAACAGAACCGGGTGCCCTGTGTGCGACCACAGCTTCGGACAGAAATCTGCCGAATACCCTGCACAGGTCGCTGGAAGATGTGGAATTGATGGGACCGTAAGGGTTACAGATGCAACATTAGACCCGCCTTGGTTCTCATGCCCTGCGTGTGTCAACGTTGACAACACGAGCGGGGTGTTCCACAACATGTGAGATCGTAGGTATATAGAGGGAGAGCATTGGGAGCCAGAGTCTAAATTCTACACACATCAAGAGTTTCCCGTCTACTTTGCAGTCTATTGAACGCTACACGCAGCCTGTCGCCCCTCCAAACAATCGAAAATGACCCGTGCCGCTCCGCAGACATGGCTCGAGAAGCTGGAAGAGCAACGTATGTTGACAGAGAGGATGCCGCACGCTCAAGTAGCTGATGGTACAAACAGTGAACGTCGATGTCGACTGGATGGATCCGACATACTCCAAGAACCTTCCGATCAAGCCGAATGACCAGACAAGTAACAACCTATGGGTCAACCAGCAGATGTCTCATCCCGAGAACAAGGACATGGTGTTGCAAGTCTGCAAGGACTTGAAGTCTGAAGGCTGGAAGGCAGCGTACACCCGTATCGTAAGTTGGGCCGGCAAGAACAAGCGTGCGGTGCTGATGATGGGGTGACCACCATAGGCTGTCAACATGTGCAAGAACAACATCGACAACATCAAAGGTCGTGTGTTGCTCCAAGTCTACCCGAACGAGGCTTATAACACACAAGCCGTGCTCGACTCTGCTCGTGCGTACGCCAAAGAGTTCGAGCGTGCTGGTATTCCACAAGATCGATACTGTATCAAGATCCCAAGCACCGGTCCCGCACTCAACGCCTGTCCCCAGCTGAAGAAGGAAGGAATTGCGACCTTGGGCACCGCTCTCTTTGGCTTGCCACAGGCCATCGCCGCAAGCCAAGCCGGGTGTCTGTATATCAGCCCGTACTTCAACGAGGTCAAAGCCCACGATGACCCGAAGCTCTGGCCTGATGTCGAAGACCCTGCCACGCAACATACCATGTCGGCACGTACTCTGCAGATACTGGAGATTTATGCGCGTCTCTACAAAGAGACAGGCAAAGACCAGCCACTATTGAAACAAGCCAGGTATGTTTGATCACCGAGGCAGAGTCCTTCAATGATGCTGACAATGTTGTTCAGCTTCATCACAGCCAAGGAGGCGATGGCGGCAGGCGAACATGGCTGTCACAGCGCCACAATTTCTCCGGAGGTCCTCAACGAGCTGGCCAAGCTCCAGTACGATGGTACGCAACAGCCCGGCGAAGGCAAGCCGAAGCCAGCGAATGTGTACGCCGGATACAAAACGCCTGAGCGACTCCTCAAAGTCTCGAAGATCGACCCTCTTCAGGCAGCCAGTATTGATGGCAAGCTCGCGTCCACCGACATTGATTACCTTGCCAACACTGGTGAAGAGTTGCAGAAGGCCATCAAGGCGGATCCTATTACTTCGCAGAGGCTTGAAGATGCTCTGACACTTTTTACTGGTGGGTTGATGGAGAGCAAGGCCAAGATTGAGGGCTGGTTCCAGGAGGTCTGATTGTCGGATCAGACACAGGAGTTGGTATAGATCACTAGATAGACCAATCACACAATCATTTGCCAGGAACAATGCTGTCATCCGGTATTTAGGTCGTACCCTTGACCTGGAAATTGACGACGCTGAAAGTCGAGAGGAAACTCTTGGTAAGGCTGCTGTGTCCATAATGGGTGTTGTATTTGTGGACCATGCGGTGCTGACCAAAGGGCATGCTGAAGAGTTTGATCGCGAGTGCCAGCTTGTGTAAAGTTGTACTGCGAAGTTCTTGGTAGATTGTTAAAGTTGGGTTCATCTGCAGGCATTACCGCAGAGGTCTGTAGCATGTAGTTGCCCAGCAACTGCGCGGCTGGCATCGGGTTCGCGATAGACGCAGCTTGTGCGCCATAACTAACAGGTACCATTGAGGGTATCTCATGGGTTGTATCCGGTCCAGGTATTACGACAGCATCGTACATCGGAACGGGATCTTGACTGCCGACCTGGACCGCATCGCTTTGCAGAGTATTGGCTTCAAGAACGTCAGCTGGTGCTGCCTGCACTGAGGTTGCATCGAGACATTCTCGCCAGCCAGAGAGTTCTACGAGAAGTGCTTCCTTTTCCGCTTTCAATGTATCAATGGTCTTCTGAAGGTCTTCCAGTTTTGCCTGCTGGACTTCGTGGTACTTCAGGCTCTCGTCTACGATGGTATGCTTTGAGAGTTTACTCTCCTTGACGGAGTTCAAGTTAGGCAAGAAGCGTGCAAGAGTCTGAATGTCGCATCAGTATAAGCAACCGCAATGGATGGTTTCATCCCTTACCAATAGGCTGTCACTGAACGCCTCTCTGCGACCTTTCTCGAACACCCGGTGCTTTGCTCTATCGTCTTCAGTCCACACCCTCACCCGTTTCTTGTGGTGTCCCTTGCTGCGGCCACGACTGCTTCCATTGTCTGGAGAAAGCTCAGAGGGAGGGCTGTCCATGGTGGGCAAATGCTATGGAGGAGTCCAGAGACTCGTTCCTGGATGTCGGCATGCAGTGGAAAGGTGATGGCGTATGTGGACTATGCTATCTTTGGGAGTGGAGCAGGGCAGTGTGCGGGGAAACCTTGTAGGGATCACATGTTTGAGCATTGACATGGAACCTGCCACAAGGGATATCGTATCACTCATCATTTGGTCGAAGAGCAGAGGATTTCTTTTAATTTCAACAAAGACCGGAATTATTCACTCAACCGTCCGAAGTATTTCACACCTCGAATGTTTTTGTACTCAAATCAAGCCGGAAAAAGTCCAAAAAAAATCGCAAAAATAAGCAAAAGATGCCGCTTACCCGAATCGAACGAGTGATCTTGTCATAACGCAGTATACGAGTGACACGCCTTACCACTGGGCCAAAGCGGCTCTCACACCTCACTCTTGGGTAAAGTGGTGAATGACATCATCGGCAATGATTGTATATCAGTCACTTGGATCAAAATCTCAGATCAGATGGTACAATCAACTGTATATGCAGTGCGTATGTTTATATGGCTTAATATGTTCGACGTATTGTTGTTAATAGGCACTACAGATCATTGCCACACGGTTGTAATTCTTGCTTATAAATAGGGTTACTTCGTGGACGATATGCGTACCTCAGCCGCTGGTTATGACTACCGTTGAGGACGAGAAAGTAAATTATAATACAGTGATAATATTGATAGCGACTTGTTTAACACTGTTTGGTTTCAGCGTCAGAAGGGAACGATGACCCGAGGTTGTGATGATACCAGATGACGATCATCGGCATCAATTGAGAGGCGGGGTCAATACATGTAGCTGGTAGGATGTAGCTTGATATGTATACCTCTGAAACACGGGAACCATATACACTGGTCAACAGTCCCCTCGGCTTGAATCACAATGTCAGCAATGCGCCCGAAGGTTCCGATCTTGAGACTGAGAGTAGGCTCAATGCTATCGATTCGATGTCTGCCAACGACAACCCAGCGAAGCTTTACATCTACTATGCACCATAGAGACTCTGCCGCTGAAGTCAAGGTCACAGACCGCTTCAGCATGAAGGGCAAGACCGTCTTGGTCACTGGTGGCGGACGTGGTATCGGTCTAGCGATCTGCAAAGCAATTGCCCAACTCGGTGGCAACATCGCCGTACTGGACGCACTTCCAAACCCATCAAAAGAGTTCCATGCCCTCAGCAATGATTTTGGCATCAAAACGATGTACGAGCGAGTTGATGTGACCATACAGTCATCGCTGGAACGTGGCTTCGAGAACGTCGTTGGAAGGACTGGCGGCATCCAAGGCTGTGTGACAGCAGCTGGCATCACTCTCGAAAGACCGTTTGCCGAGCATACATGGGACGAATCGCAGAGACTGCTCAACGTCAACGTTATGGGCACCTTCTGGACTGCAAAACTAGTCGCAGATCACTTGCGAGCTCGCGGTGAAGGTGGCAGCCTGGTATTGATCGCCTCAGTCGCCGCGCAGGGTATCATCGTCCCGATGCAGAGTCTGTCGATCTACAATATGTCGAAAGCAGCAGTCAAAGGTCTCGTCGGTCCGCTCGCTGTGGAACTGGGAGACGTGGGCATCCGCGTGAATAGTATTTCGCCTGGAGTTATCGATTCGCAGATGACCAGAGACAATGCAACGATGTTTCCGAGGCTGACGGATATGTACCACAACGCACCGCCTGTCAGACGAATTGGGCAGCCATCTGACCTCACTCCACTCGTATGCTATCTGCTATCAGATGCGAGTACTTTCACCACAGGTTCCGACTTCTTGGTGACTGGAGGGTTGCACGCAGGCCTGTCACCAAAGTGGATTGATAGGCCTTGAGGAGATGTTCTTGAATTTATCGACGATCTGTGATGGTGTGTTAGCGAATGGACATGCCTGCAACTTTTTAGTCAGCTCAATAGCATTCATTTGATGGACGTCCAGTGATACACGTTTGCATTCAGATCATCACTCGTGAAGAAGAAACATGGCGTACAGACCAAGGGGACTCTCTTTACGGCAGCTCCTAACCCGACAAACGGGACCCGCCATAACCCTGATCTGCCCGCATCCTTGCTAGCGCGAACTAAATATCCTGGTCTCGCGTCTTGCGATTCGGGGTGGTGCTAGCTTGTCGCGACCGTTGGCGATGCGTGCCTGACGCCTATGAGTATGTACGTGATAGGAGGTCATTCAGACCACATATGATATCCTACGAGCATTGTACCTCGAGCATCTACTCGTAACAACAGCGCAGCGAGGCACAAACGAAGAATCCATAAGCGATCGCAGCGAGCGCCTTAGTTAAATTACAACAACCAAAACTGGTCCGCGCGTGCAACCTTCTTGTCTCGCTGAGTCCATGCGCTCGACACCAATCATCAAGAGCTACAGCGTTTGCGTGCAGTGAGACATACATCTCTGCTGCTTCACTTACTCACCTGTGAAGAGCGAACAGCGCATCACTCATTGACCGCCACGAGACGAGGCTCACCATCATCCACCAACACCTACCACTCTACCCCGACCGGCACCCCTCGATACCCGCCTCCTTAGCCAGCCAAGCGCAATGTCGTCTTGAAGCACTGCGACGCATTACTCGCACCCTCGCCCAGAGTACAACACACCGCGATCCATTGCGCAAGCGAAAGCGCCACCACCACAATGCCCTGGCAGCCGCTGCCCGCAGTCGCCTTTGCCATCTGCACATACCCCTTCAATGCCACTCAGACCCAAGACCTCCCACTCCAAGTCGGCGACCATATATACATCATCGAGCAAGGCGGAAAGAACCAACAATGGTACCGCGGATATCTTGTAGCCGCTCCATCGCTGCTGGCAGGTCTCACTGGAAACACCGGCCAACAGCTTGAGCACCGTGTCTTCTCTGGCATCTTCCCTCGGAACTGCGTAGAAGTGAGGGAGTTTCTTGGCGAGAACAAGAGCAACGGTACCACGGCTAGTGCTCTGAGCCTAGTTTCGCCGGGAAATACAGACGAAGACAACATAAGGGAGAGGAGAAAGAGCCAGAAGATACTAGCAAGGCGTTTGAGCAGGGCTCACAGTCGAAAGAGAAGTCAATCAAATATTCGAGAGAAAGCAAGGGCGCAAGGTGTTGATCTGCAACGCAACCCTCTGCCGCGAGCTCCCAACGCGCCCAAGCCACTTGCACCCGTACCTTTGCTCAGAGTGGGCGACGAGACAGTTCAGTCCGCTGAAGAGCCTCTGGTAGACGAGATCGCATCCTGTCTACGCGAATGGCATGATGCTAGACTCCACGAATTGCTACTGGCTCGCGGCTACGACCAGCTGAACAAAGTGCAAGAGCTCATCAAGCGTCTTGGAATGAGCCGACAACAGCTAATGCACGATGTCATGACCACGAAAGAGCTGAAGAAACTCCGTGAAGACACTGTATGGGACCTGGTGGCTGGCAACAAACTTCTCAGTGATGAGGTTGTAGTCCGCAGCTGCGTAGAGAAGGGTCGCATTTTGACTGCTGACGACTCCGTGATCGAGATGACCAAAGACCAAGCGAACATGAGCATATTGGACCGGCCGCCGAACCCTCCGGCAGACATACACATGCTCTACCATGTTCTTGTCGATGTCACCAATTTTGTGTCTTCGTCTGACCAGCCCGCAACACTGCAAATGTACCTTTGCTCAAAGCTACCCGGTGAGAAACCAAAGCCCTTGACAGAGAACTACTCAATATCTGTGCCGGTCATAGATGCGGAGTCGAAACCCTCAGAAGACGAACCTAAGACGCTCTTTGCAAACCTGACAGCAGCAGACTTGGGCATTGGCCAAGAAGCAGTTTCGTTGTATGTGGTCTTCAAGCTGCTGCGCGACGAGCCTGTGCGGCAAACTCTGTCCAATCAGCCAGCGCAGCCCGAACTGACCACTCAGCCCTCGATATCCTCGATACCAAAAGCACGTACCAGCCTCAAGAGTAGGCGCAGCATGTTCGGGAGTCAGAGGAAGCAGGACGGCCGCCCTGGCACGGCTAACTCAGAGCGACCACGGACCGGTCGATCAAGCTCGTCACTATCTGAACACCCCTCTGTTCAAGACAAGACTGTCAAACGTACGATCGGTGTTGGGGCGATCGATATTGGAAGTGTTGCGCGTGGACAATCAGAGCTCCGTACGACTGTTGCGATGTGGGTCCCTTCAACACCTTTAGAGACCCCCAACGATGAAGGCGCCGATTGGGACGATATCATCCGCGAACTCGGCCGTAGTCCCACAGGTGGTTACACAAGAGTGTCTTCGATCAAGCGCTTTGATGTCTTCACAACTACACTCCCGTCTCTGGATCTAGATTCTCTCATTCGCACCACACCTACACTCTTGCACAATGTACACCCCACTCAGAAATTGGGCTTCTCCGGTGTCCCTTCCAAGCCGCGCAGCGATATATACCTTACCATTACAGAACCATTGGTACCCAAGAATGCGCAATTAGCTCATTCCAAATTCGGCAACGTGCCACTGAGCCAACGCTGTCAGAGTTCACTAGCCAACTTGCAGCTTACTCTGGAGGTGCGAAAAGGTGGTGGTGAGCGGGTGGAGGATTGCATCTTCACATCGTCAAACCATCAAGGCCACATTGCGTGGCGCACTACTGGCGTCGAACGTGGCGAGGCTTGGAACCAGACCATCAGGCTTTCCGTTGCCACTGAAGACGTACCTGGGTGCCACGTCGTCATGAGTATCGCAGACAGTCCAAATTTCCCCTTTGCACTCGCTTGGGTGCCACTCTGGGAGAATGGCGCTTTCGTAAGAGATGGCGAGCACCATGTGTCTTTGTACGTCTACGACGAGTACAGCTCTAGCTTGATCGGCGGTAAAGGTGCTTACCTGGCACTGCCACCATGGGCAAAGAAGGCCGACTTCACCCATCAATCAGCAACTATGGTCTCGCTACGGACGTATCTCTGCAGTACTGAATACTCTCAAGATCCCAACCTTCTAGGCCTGCTGAATTGGCGAGATTTCCACGGAGAAAGACTCATCGAGATCCTTGACAAGTTTTCCTTCGTGCCTGAGATCGAGATTGTCAAACTGTTTGGCAAAGTCTTCCAAGCGTTGTTCGAGATTCTGGATGAATACAATAACAGCGACGTTTACGAGGATCTGATCTTCTCTAACTTCGTGGTACTGTTCTTGGTGGCACGCGATCGCCGCTTTGACATGAAGAACGTGATTGAGGAGTACGCTACTACCCGACATGACTGGCCGAACGCAAGCCAAAGTCTGATACGCGCCTTCCACCGTCTGCTTACCAACCCTATGGACATGGAGTCCTCGAGGAAGCTCAGGGCGGCACTAAAAGTTGGTGACCAGTTGTTGCGCTTGATTGTCGAAACCAGGATACCGCCCTCGCCAGAAGACGATGCAGGCATAGAGGATGCAACTGCACGCCACCCAACCTTCGTACAAGACTTGCAGGATCTTTTCGTGGCATTGATGGCATTGATGCGAAACCCTATGCCTGTCCTTCTCGGTACGCAGACACTTGTCATCCAACATTTCCACTCTTGGCTACCTGAACTAGCATCGTTCATGAGTCCAACAGAGATACTGGAGATTGCCACAAACTTACTTGACGCATGTGCTCATGCACAAGGCAAACTTGTCTTCCATCGACTGGTGCTCATTATCAACTTCAGCCAGCTTGAGGTTTTCAAACAGCCAGAAATTAGGGAGACATTCGTTGGAAACACGTACCGCTGGCTAGCACCATATTGGGGCACCACGACGGAGGTTACCGCTCAATGGCGAACTCAGGTTCGTCTTTGTTGCTCCGTCGTTGCAACGCAGATGTTCCAGCTTGGCGAGGAGAGCTGCCAATACGTTCCGAAATTGGTGGAGTCATACGATGCTCTGCACAAACTTGAGCGCACGCCGAAGCGGACATTCAGCATGCTGTTCCCAACAAGCTTCCCCTTCCCGGAAAGGAAAACGCCCTCCGAAACGAGCATCGATGAAGGTATGCTCGAGATGTCCGCTCTCCTCGCAGCAGCTTTGTCGACGCAGAAGAGGCTGTATTTCGATGCCAGTGTAGTCGACGTGCCTGGTGTTCTCCTTCAGGCGCTCAAGGTCAGCCGAAGCATACTCGACTGTGAGGCTTTCCCGCGCAGCTGGGTGAGCTTGCACGTGAGCCACCATCGATTCTCTATTGGTTCGCTACAGAGGATATCGGAGACTCTACTGGAATGGATTCCCGACATTTATGCCCCAAATGCCGACGAGGCCTTCGAGTTCGACACAAATATCTGGCGGCAGTTCTTCGAGACATTGTTTGCGGCTGTCAATAGTCCTGCGCTAGCAATGGAAACGTTCCCTGAACAAAAGCGCAGAGCCATCTGGAAAATTGCCGGCGACGTGAGAGAACAGGGTGCCCAGCTGCTCAAGCGCACTTGGGAAGCTATCGGCTGGGAAACTGACGAGGACAGCCGAAATATCCATGGATTCGAACGCATGGGCGGCTATCAAGTCCAATTCGTACCGGATCTTGTCGGGCCGATCGTGGAATTGTGTCTGAGTGTGCACGCGAGTCTCAGATCCGTTGCGACCGAGATTTTGAGGAGCATGGTTGTCAGCGCTTGGGAGCTCGACGAGGACCTAAGCATCATTCAGACTGCTATGATCGACTGTCTCGACAAGCTATGCCGCAAGCAGAATGTCAGTGAAGCATTGTTGCACAAGACCTTCATCACGGAGATGATGACACAGTTCGCTCCGCTGAAGGGCTCTGAGGAAGACAGCTTGTACCAGGCTGTCATAGTCATGTTCAGCAAGATTGAAGACCTGCTTGGCATGCTAGGAAACGTTCACTCTGGCGACAGAGTGTCGAACGAGCCTACCCAGATCATGAACACTCTTCGACTCATGGAATTTCTGCACAACGTGCAGAGCGAAGAGGCATACGTTCGCTACGTGCATCAGCTTGCCAACATGCAGTCGAACGCTGGAAATCACACTGAAGCTGGATTGGCACTACAGCTTCATGCAGACCGTTACCAATGGGACACAACAGCGCAGGTGAGCGAGCTAAAGGAATTGGAACTACCTTCCCAAAAGGCATTCGAGCGCAAGGAAGCATTGTATGTCCATATGGTCCAACACTTCGAGCTCGGCCAATGCTGGCAGAAAGTCCTGTCAGTCTACAAGGAACTGGCACGCCAATACGAGACCAACATCTTCGACTTTGCCAAACTTGCAAGGGCACAGCGCGCCATGGCAAGTGTTCACGAGAAGATTGCGAAGAACGAGCGTTCCATCCCAAGGTATTTCAGAGTCGTTTACAAGGGTCACGGCTTCCCTGTCAGCTTGCGTGACAAGGAATTTATATTCGAAGGCCATGCAACCGATCGACTAGCAACATTTGAGGACCGCATGAAGCAACTTCATCCCGCTGCCCAACTCCTGCGAGCGGATGTTGAGCCAGAACTCGAAGGCCAGTACTTGCAGGTCTTTGCTGTGAGCGTGCACAAGGACTTGAACCATACTATCTATCAGCGCACGAAAGTCGCCCAGACAATTCGAGACTACTACTTGATGTCTAGCCCTCAGAGGTTCTCTACAACATCGAGGCAGCCAGTCCGTGATATCCCGATCACCGAGCAGCCAGTGGAGAAGATCGTCTACACCACTGTCGAGGCTTTCCCAACCATCCTAAGGCGCACAGAGATCATCAGGACAGAGACATCTATACTCTCGCCTGTTGAGGCGGCAGTAGAACGGACGGCGAGGAAAACACAAGAGATGATTGCACTGGAGAAGCGTGTGGTCAATGCTGACAGCGCGGCTATGGGCCAATTGTCAGAAGCTATCCTTCTTTCGGTGGATCCCAACTCTGATAGTAGCGTCGCACGCTACCGCAACCTACTTCCCGCAGCAACGACAGACGACAACGTGTCTGAAGAAGTCGACCCTAATGCCGTTGACTTTGATGCCGCAGAGAAGCCAGCAATGGATGTCCTTCAATCTGCTCTTCACACTGCGCTGCTAGACCACGCTCTCGTCATTCGCAGATGTCTCTCCCTCTACAATCGCTCTGCACACGCCGCCACCCGCGCCGAACTGGTGCCCAGGTTCGAAGCAAGCTTTGAGCGAGAGCTTGCCCTGCTCTTCCCTGGTCGACACAATGTCATGGACTTCACACACTCTCCTTCGCCTGACGCAGACGACCACTACCGGAATGGTGAACAGGCTGTCGACGGCGCTGCTGTAGACGAGTCTGCCATTGTCGAAGACGGCCAGCAACCCGAATCTGCTTTCAGACGCGGCCGCAGGCGCTCCCTCTCCTTCCTCAAGCGTGGCTCTATCAGCTCTATACGTGGTCGCCTGAACGAACAGCAAGGCCAGTCAGTGAATGGTACTGCAGACGACAGCGGCCGCCAGTCTCGACAAGAGGGTCACGCTAGGAACAGAAGCCAGAGTCGCCCCCGACTAAGCCTCTTTGAGCGGCGACCGAGCATGGACAGTAGACCGGGCAGCGCAGCAGGAAACAACAATCCTACATTGAAGAAGAGGATAAGTTTCCTTTCTAACGGTGGAAGCTGGAGTCCGGCGACATCCAACACGAATGGTCGGTGATATTGATGCGCGCGGGGTTTCTTCTTCTTTTCTTTTGGAAAGTCCTTGTGCTTTGTTGAGGCTTTGATACCCTATGCCCTCGAGAGCTTGTATATTTACTTTTTTGAAGTTGTTTCGCTGTAGAGTTTAGTATCATACCCATACTTTTACATATGATTTAATCGCCGTCATGCCAAGTTCATGTGCGAGTTCCGTCGAGAAGAATCATGTCATGCGAACGAGACTGTGATCGATGACACCGTGTGGGTGTTGCGCGTTCTTGGTATTGAGTTCCACTCGAAGAACCGGGTCATTATTCATTACAGCAGCGCGCCCTCCTTCCTTGGAAGATCTATATCCACCACCCAGGGAGCATTCACCGGACGATAGCTGATGTCCATGATTGCGGCATTCACAAACAAGGTCTCCTTCCCTGGTTGGATAGCATCACCACTCTTCTCAGAGACATCGACGAAAACAGCTCGATTGTCTTTGGCGGCATCCATGTCCGTCTGCACGGGCGATACGCCTTCAACGCCTTCCTTCCAAGCACCCTGCTTCCATTCCGCAATCGAGCAAGCCTTCGCAGGGAGGTTCTCTGCATCATCCGCCCACGTCAAGCGCTCTGCTCCCCATCCCTCATGAATATGGCCAAAACAGCACAACGCCGGCCGCGTTCTCATCAACGCTCTCAGTAGATGCGGGCACCCGACTGCCTCGACCCTCGCTGTCGGATCCAGTCTCATCCAAGGTGGGCCGTGAGTCATCACAATATCGATCGGATTTCTGACTTTCGACCTGGTGGGCATGGGGTAGGGTGCGATACTCGTCGCGTCTGAGAGACATGTGCCGGGTCCGTTGAAGCGGTCTTCGTCCAATTGATACGGGAAAGCCCAGTCCCAGAATTCGGGCGTGTACGGGCTGGCATAGATATTCGCCACCGCGCCGTTTGGCAGGGATATCTGATGGACGCCTTCGTCGAGATATGTCACGCCCTCCATTTTCGCTCGGCCGCTGGGAGACGTCCATAGGTCTCGCGCGGCGTTGACGCGAGCGTCGGCTTCTTCACCGCTGAGACCGGAGGGTTGGCGGCGTTGTGGGTCTTTCTCGCGATGAGCAAATACAAAATCGCGATCCAGGGAGAGATCGTGGTTTCCGGCTATCACCAGCTTGCTGGGACAAGGTATTCAGTAGGCGAACAAACATGTCGCGTGTCATCGGAACTTACACCGGTGCATCTATTTCGGCTAGCATATCAAGCGTCTTGTGGTACTCTTCAAGTTTCCCAGTCATAGTCAAATCTCCACAGTGTATCAGAAGATCCGCGGACGGTAATGGCGATTTGAAAGGAGCCTTTGGATGTGGTGCATCGTCTTTAGTGCTCAAGGGAGCATTATGTGTGTCGCTGATGATGAGAACTCTGGTTTTGACTGTTGACGGCATGGTGGCAAATGGAAGTATAGCAGGTCCACAATAGTGATACAAGGTTCTTCAGTTACAAGTAGTCGAACAAATGTTGTTTGATACTTGAATAGTCTAGTTCGTGTAAGAGATTCTGGGAGGTATTGTGATGGAAAGCTGACGTCTAGTGGGGCCAACTCGAAGGGACATGTCGCAGTTGCCCGCTTGGAGATACACCCACCTCAGTTGCATGGGACCTTAGAGTGGAACTGACTAAGTTCTATAGTGGAACTAGACCAGATTCTCACAGATCACTGCTTCAATCGATCCAAGAATTTTCCTACTTTGGAAAGAAAACTTGAATATTCAATCATGAACAGTGTATAAGGACGGTCATCTTTCGTGGGCAATCAAGGGTAGTCGACAATTTTAGGTGGCTAGCGAACATCATACACAGGCAATCATGGAAATTTTGGGCTGTTAGATATCTCTTCATTGTGTAGAGATAGCGGGGGTATCTTGTATGCTGGTGCTGACATTACGTCCACCACCGACATTCCCAATTCTTGGGGAGGGCATCATCTTTTGTAATTTGTGACGCTATGCTACACAAGTAGACTTAGGCTTGAACTCTCATATAGGCATTCCTGTCGTATGGTATAAGGAGCTACCCATGTTGAACTTTCCCTCTTCCGCAAGCTGAACGCCAGCGTAGCACAGCTTTTTCCGTACCGGAACGCCAATCCAAAGTAGTTCTCTACTTCCTGATGGCACGCTGGTAGAAGGCGAGCTCCTCGCCCTCAAGGACGTAACCGTCGCAGCGACCAGACTGGCCGGGGCGGGAAGAGATGACGGCGTAGAGACGACCGGCCTCGAACTGCCTCTCGAGCGCGGCGGCGGCCTTGCCGGAAGCGACGAAACGCTCGTGCTGCTTGCTCTCAACAGACTTGCTGAGCTTGACCTCCTCCTCGGTCTTGGCCTGGCGTCTGCGGCCAAGGGGCTGACCGTAGTGGGCCTCGTACCACTGACGGAAGGGGGTGGCATCGACCTGGACGACGGCGGAGCGGGTCAAGGTGTTGGTGCGGACAAGCTCGTTGTTGGAGGGGTGGAAGGCGACACCGACGATGCGGACCTTGCGGGAGATACCCTCGCTGCCCCAGGAGAAGTTGCCGGATTCGAGACGGAGACCACGGAACTTGCGGTTACCACCACGGGTGCGGACGAGGTGGATGCGCTTGGGGCCGATTCTGGTGTTGGCGGGCTGACGGCCCTTCTCGAAAGCTCTGTTTGCTGGTCAGGAACTTGCGTTCGTGAATGGCATTCATTGCGATCGGGTTATGCATACCTCTTCTTGCGGTAGTATGCGCGCTTAGCACCAGAGGCGCTGCGCTTGTGACGGGAGTCACGAGAGATACTGCGT
>Ga0265797_10004147_pt1 | contig 22443 bp, 21 predicted proteins | sample P2T30metagenome_FD_192433 | JGI IMG/M metagenome (GOLD analysis project Ga0265797, IMG submission 192433) | Plant litter microbial communities from East Loma Ridge, Irvine, California - P2 T30 | ecosystem: Environmental > Terrestrial > Plant litter > Unclassified | place: USA: California... | reverse complement strand
CGTGCGCAGGCGGGCGGCGACTTCGTCGTCGAGGTGCTGCGAGTAGTCCGGTTTGTCGGTGGGGGAGAGGAAGCCGATGTAGGTGAGTTCTTGGATTGCGCGGGTTTCGAAGGCGTCGTAGTCGGGTTGGGGGAGGTTGGGGACGCGGGGGGCGTCGGGGGGGAGGGCGGTGAGGGGGCGGTGTTCTTCTGCGGCGTTGGGGAGGGCGTCGGCGGGGGGTTGCGAGTCGGCGGTGGGGTTGGGGTTGTTGTTGTCGGTGTTGGTCATTGTTGTGTCGCCGTTGGCGTCTGGGCCGGCTTCGTCTGAGGCGCGATTGGTGTTTGTGATGGCGTTGGGTTGGGGTCGGGTGAGGGAGAGCAGGCGGCTCATGATTGGGCCGAGTGAGACTTCGTCGGTCTCTGCGACTTCATCATTCATGTCCTCCATGCCACCGCGCGCAACATTGGGGTCGACTTCTTCCTTCCTGGGAGCTTCCGTGCCTGTGAGACCGTCTTCCGCTGCCCATACATCTTTGTATGTTCTTGGGCCTCGCGCTGGGATGACGTACGGGGTCACTCTGTCGCCACGCTCTTTGAGAAAGGCAACATCTTCCTCTGTGAAGGGACGGATAAAAGGTTCGAGGTAGGTCTGGAATGTGGAATAGTTGACTTGATTGGCAGGCTTTGCGTTGGAAAAGTCCATATCGGGAGGATCGCCGGCGGTCAAGTCGTGCAGATCTGATTCTGGCCATTGCGCGACGCTGTAGATATCTCTGAGCTCGGCATCGGTCATGCCTTCGAGGATGGGCCGGATGTCGTATACTGTTGGGTCGTATGTCTTGGAAGGGTCGTCGCCGAAAGCGCGTTTGTACAAGGGTAGCGCGGGTTGTTGATCGGCATGTGAATCTCCAGACTCAGAGGGAGAGTCTCCCGTTTCCACAAGATCTGCGGGTAGTCCGCCAGGCTCTATTGGTGGTGATGGAGGTGGAGCGGCGCCTGCGTTGCGTCGAGGGATGGTTAGCTTGACGATCAAAGAAGACTGCTTCCGCGTAGTTGGAGCCATGTTTGCGAGTGGTGATGCTGAGAAATGCCAAGAGGAAGTTCATGCAGGTATGCAGGTAAGTGAAAAACAATGCGCATGCGCTTGGGGAGTGAATGCGAGCGGGAGTGTAGATTTGAAGTGAGGTCTCACGCGTAAGTGACGACTGCCGACTTGATCAAGCGCATTCGCCAGCAACAACGATACAACGGGAAGCCATTCGGGACCGGAAGCGAGAACAAAAGCCAACATACCTTCATGTACACCCACGCCATCCTGCCTGGCCAACATGTGCTCGCCAACACTAGGCACGCTCTGTTTCCTTTCCTCGGCATCTTCGGACTCAGCATGGCTCCTCTTCTGTCCGGCCTTCTTAGCTTTGGTGCCGTCATCGCGCTCTTTCTTAACCCTATCAGCAGCCTGTTGCTGCTCAGCGGCCTCACGATCGCGTTCCTGCTGCGCGCTCTCCTTGCGCTTCTGCACGACAGCCCTGAGATTGCGCTCGCAAGTCTCACCCCTCTTCTCCAGCGGCTTCAGGACATTGTCGCGGATCTTGTCGTGCAATGCGTGCAGTTCGCGAGCGGTGGGAGGGTCGTGTGGTTTCAGCGAGGGTGGATGCGACTTGTCTATGAGGGTGTTCAAGTCCAAGTCCGCGGAGATGAGGTTTGCGGTCGGGGTGTGCAGGTAAGGTGTCTCTCTGGGTAGAGCTGGCGCGGGATGACTGGCGCTGGATGGAGTCGCATTTGAGGGAGTGTCGGGTGCGGTGTCTGTCAGGGCCGACATGGGCGTGCTGTGTCTGCTGGACGAGCGGCGGTCGCGCGCGCTGGCCTTGCCGGTGCCTTTTTTGGATGCTGGCGCCATGATTGGGCTTGGATGGATTGGAGATCTGTTATGCAAGGGTCTATCCTGTTGCAAGCATCCAGTCGTAAAAGTGTCGCGTCGGTGTCGGTAATGTCGGTGTCGTCAATGTCGGATGTCGTACTGCTGTCGTTTAATCGTGGGAAGAGTTCAGAGAGAGTACATATAGAAGAACAGATTTCGAGTCCAGTCCTTGGCAGTGGGTTTTGAAAGAAAGCATATGTGGGATGATGGTGGTGTTGCTGACCTGTGCTGTGAGCATGCTCTAGGACGCTCGAATACCATTCACGCCATCTTCACGCACGAGCCAGCACTAGAAGCCCGCCTACGATCTCGAAAGTGGGGACCCCCACAAGAGGCGTTGATTCGAGATGATGATGCTCAACCATCCATGTATTATTGTTCGCCTTGCTAACTATAAAACCATACCTTATTGACTGACACGACATAGGGAGCATTATGGACAACATCAGGCGTATATCAACGACCACTTGGACGATTACAATCAATTGATTAATCAATCGATTAACAAAGATACCTTTTCAAACAAAAGGAATGTGGCTGGAGCCAGGCCCAGCCCCGGGGTAGAGAGATGCCGGCTAAGGTATGGTGGATCAGCAAGTCAGCCTCCATCATGAGCCGTGCCTGTCTACTGTACTGCCGCCGTCTTCGCCTCTTCCTTCTCATATACACCACCGTCGACCGACTCTCTCAGCACTCAGCATACCTCACTTACCTCGCTAGCCTCCTCTGTCGCCGAAAATTCCGGACCTCACTTACACCCGACTGGTACCCATGTGTGCGACGTGAGAGCTGATCCGCTCGCCGGCGCATCCGACGCCATGTGTATGTCAACTCTCACTCGGCCCTACATACCAATCCACTACTAACTCATACCTACACAGCCGCCCAAGCCATTAATGTCATTACCCTCGCCTTCCATGACCCTTCCGGTACTTTGGGTCCCAACGACCCCTACCGCGTCGCCGAGAACCTTTCCTATACCTATTCGAGCAACGAGGACATCCGGACTTTGAGTACAAATGGCCCTCAGAACGGCAACGATATCACTGGTCTTCTTTATACCCCTGACCTCCCCGAGGACAGCCCATGCGTCAACGCCAGTGCACCATATGTCCCTTCCAACGTCACCAGGCTAGACTCATTCCCTCACCCTGAACGATTAGTACTGGTAGCCCTTGCGCCCTGGCTCAGCAGTCCACAATGTACACTCTTATACTTGGCCGCCGCCCGCGAGGTCCCTACCCAGGCCTTCCTATTCTACATGCCAGACAACAATACAAATGATCGCGATCTTGATCTGGGCGATGGCGGGGATTGGAAGCGCCAAAATCAATACCCAGTGTATATGTTATCCGGCGACATGGGACACGAGCTTGTCCAAGCATCGGCCCAATACAGTGGGAACATCTCGAGTGCGCCACATGCGGATGAACTCTTGGACACCCACGATCCGTCAGACTATGTGCGGCTATATGCTGACATCAACACTGGTGGTGAGTGGAATTCCGGTCCTGGTAGGTGTTCATCTCACTGAACATTTCGAACACGTCGAACATGTCGAACTTGAACAAACATCTTCAAAGACCCGGCTAATCGTTGTACGCAGGCTCTGGCACACATTTACCAAGCTTGTGGGTATTCCTCTTGGTGGTCCTAGCAATCCTGCTCATCATCATCGGCGCCACGTCCATATTGATGCACTGGATACAACGGAGACGCCGCCGGCAACTACGACAGCGCGTCACGAACGGCGAAGTCGACCTGGAAGTCCTCGGAATCAAACGCCTGACCGTGCCACAAGACCTCTTGGACAAGTTCCCACTGTATACCTACGGCACAATACGACCTGAACCAGCAGTATCAAAAAGCGAAGCCATCGCAAGAATCGAAAAGGACCCTCTATCTTCTTCCCACACACCAAGCAGGTCAACGTCTCCCTCCCCAGACGTCCGTCCAACCCCAGCAATAACCCGCGCACACTCCTACCGACCCTCAGCCCTCGACCAACCAACCTGCCCAATCTGCCTCGACGACTTCGTCCCCGCGGATCCCGCAACCAACGAGCCCGGCAACACCGTCCGCGAACTTCCCTGTCACCACATCTTCCACCCCGAATGCGTCGACGCCTTCCTGCGCGACAACTCCAGCCTCTGCCCCATGTGCAAAAACACCTGCCTGCCGAAAGGCTACTGCCCCAAAAACGTCACAAACGCCATGGTGCGCCGCGAAAGGATAATGCGCCGAAACCGCGAGCGAGGCGACGCTCTCGCCGTCGACGAAAACCAGCCCCCGACGACCTCCGAAAACATGAACGACATCGACATCCCCCCACCTCACCGACAACGAACCTCCCACCCCCCAACCTCGCTCGCCCAGCGCATCGCCCGAAGAATCACCTCCGCTCCCGCCACCACATCACCCACCACCCAACAAATGTCCACCCTCTCCACCTCACCCCAACAGCAGCAGCAGCAACAGCAACGCTCAGCCACCACTACATATCCAGCAGCACCATCATCAACAACCCAAATCCCCCCCGCAGCAGACACCACCCGACGCCGCGAATGGGCCCGCCAGCGCGCAGTGGCGATGCTAGGCCGCCGCGCGCCGCCTCTGGACCCCGAAGCCGAGGAAGCGGCGCGGACGCCTAGGTGGAGGAAAGTTTTGGGGTCGATTTGGCCGGGGATTGGGGGGAGGTAGATGATGATGATTTTATATTTGCTTATTTGCATGTCTCTGTATGTTGTGGACTTTTGGGGGCGTTTGGTTTGGCGGAGAGGGAGGGGAGAGGGGAGGGGAGCATGCGAGCTCAATCACACACACACACACACAAGAGGGGGGAGAGAGAGATTTTTGCATCGAAAATATCAAAGGAAAATTTCTTCAACGACGACGTATTATGAATTTGGTTTTCTGGGTGTTTATGAGGAGCCAGGGGAATAAGGCAAGGGAAGGGAAGAAGGGGCAGGGGAGAGAAAGGGAAGAACTTTGGAAGGGAAGAAGGAAGAGAAGGCGAGAAAGAAAACCACGCCCAAAAGAACCGAATTTATTAGCGACGGCGTTTTTTGTTTTTGTTTTGTTTTTGTGATTCCTGATCATTTCCATCTTTTACCCGCAGGAAGGACTTGCTTGATTTTTTGGTTTCTTGTCTGTCTGTCTGTCTTTTCATCTATCCTCATCTTTTGCGTATACCTGATAGTTATTGTTTTCCTTTAGCCGAATCTTTTTTTCTCTTGCTTTCATTGAGAGTAAGGTATGTCATATATACTCGAGAATCCTCGTTACCGTTATTATCATTATCGTTACAGTCGGCGTTTGTTGATTTGAGTGAGTGACTCTTCTAACGATCGAACGTCTTACCGCCTTAAAACCTACGCGTGCGGTCTAGGTAGATGCTATTAGCTGTCGGGACTGCTAATATTAGGAGGGAGAGGCAAGTGTCGGCGTATCAAGTGTGTACGTTAGTTTCTTTAGATTTCCTATATCTTTTCTAGGTAAGGAGGGTTAGAAGGTGAATGGATGGATACATCGATAGACAGATAGATAGAGATAGATAGGAACAGGAGATTCCCACAGCCAAACCAATACCTTTGAACGGAGTTCACAGTCATGTGTTGTAAGGGCTAATACCGTCGATAGTAACGACAATAACCATCCATACATACAAGATGATACTAAACGCTACTAACCCCATTAGCATGTAGCGATATATGACTACATCTCTGGAACTTGCGGCTGACATTACCGTACCTATCGAGTCTGATCCTGATCCTGATTTCCAAACACACTCTTTGATACGACCTACAGAAAAGGACCTACTGCCACTGCCTGCCGTGCTTGCCAATCGAGTGCCACAGCAAGACGGTCTTCAAGCAGCCTCCCCCCCAAACCCCCTCACCCACTCCCCAACCTCAAACCCAAGCCTCCTCAGCGTCGACCCATCAACCCCAGCAGAACCACCAAGACCACCACCACCACCACCAACCTCAACCTCAACCCTTCCCCTCCCCCCAACAACAACAAACAACCTCTCCCCCTCCTTCTGCTCCACCATCCTACCTGCCCCGTTCACATTCCCATTCCTCTCCTCGCCTCCACCGCCATTTTTCAAATAAATCGTCAAATCCGCCCCCACAACCCCACGCCACTGCGTAGCATTCCACGACCAGTGGTCGGCCGGCGCGTAGGTGTCTGTGAGCGGGATGCGGCAGGCGAAGGTGTTGGTTGCGTGGAGGGAGAAGAGGGGGAGGATGGAGATTGGTTTTTTCTGCTGGTGCTGCTGATGGGAGGAGGGGGTGGTGGTGAGGGAAGAGGGGGTTGTGGAGTCGATGTCCATTGTGTCGTTCATGTTGTTGCTGGGCTTTTTCGCCTTCTTTTTGTTTTTCTCGGGGCTTGAAGTGGCGGTGGTGGGGTTGGAGGAGTTGATTTGTTGTGGTGGTGCTGAGGGGTTGGTGGGGGTGGCTTCTTCTTCTTCTTCTGAGTTTTCTGCTTCTTCTTGTCCTTCTTCTTCGTCATCGTCGTCGTTGTAGTTCTCGTCTACTTCGCGGCTTGGCGTGGGAGTAGTGGCGAGATCCATCTTGGTGGTGGGATTTGCTGCGGCGTTGTTGCTGGCGTACATCAAGTCTCGCATGATCGCTTTGCTTTTGGCCAGCCACTGTGCGACGAGCAGGTGGTACTCCACCATGGCGTCGTCTTTACGGCCTTTCTGCGCGACGTCGGGTCCGTTGAGTAGAGCCACGCGCAGTTCGCCGTCTTTTTGCAACGTGTCGCTGAGCCACTTGGCGAGACCGATGACAGCGTCGGCGTCGTCGCCTTCGATGGCGATGAGAGGGCCGCGTGGGGCGGTCTGGTCGAGAGCTTTTGGCGGTGCGATTTTTCTCAGGACCTCCAGCTTGTGCTCGAAGGGCATGTTCATGATGATCTCGTCGATGGTTTGGCTGGAAGGAAGAAGTTTGGCACTCGATGGGGCGCCGTTGGACACTCCGGTCTGCAGGGGTGGGAGTTGGAGGGAGCGGTCGGGTGTGATGTGGCCTTGTGACATGCGATGCTGCAGGTAGCCCATGCCCGGACGGGGCGGTGGTCCCATTGGACCCGGAGGGCTGACCACACCACGTAGACCAGGCAAGCTCTCGCGTCTGGGCTGTTGCGAAGCTGATGCTGCATGAGCTGGGACATACATCTGAGGGTTTTGTTGAGGGGCCTGGCCGAAAGGGAACGGTGTGCCTGGACCGACGGGCGTGCCGGCTGGAACGGCACCGTATCGTGGCGGCATGACGCGGTGGATCATGGGTTGGTGATGTTGCTGTTGCTCGCCGTTGAAGCGGCGGCGTTTCATGTCTGGACTTAAGGGGCCCAGGTCGTCCCTGTCCTCTGGGTGATGGTGGTTAGGCGGCATGTTCTGGTAGCGCATACGACGGACCGCCGGCGACTGCAGACTGAGGTCGCGAAGGAAGGGCAAAGTCCGGCTGACTGGGTTAGGTGCTGAGCTGGGTGTACTCGGAGGGAGACCTGCGGTCGACGGGCTAGTCGCGTTCGATGAGTGCGTGTACGGCGTCGATGGTGTGAGGATTGACCTTCCGCCACACTTGGCACACTTTAGTTTCTCGACGGCTGAGCCAGGCGTGTCCGACGAGATGCTGCTGCGACGACCGTTACGTTTTGGTTGGTAGCGGTAATCAGGGTACTGCTGTTGGTGGCGGAGCTTTTCTTCCTCGGCGAGGGCTTTCCACTCGGCCTTGACTTCGACTGCCTGGTTGCGCCACTGTTCACCGATGATCTTTGAGATCTCTGGATTGGCGAGGCCAGGGTTCTGCGTGACGACTTTGGCTTGATGATGCTGGCGGTAGAGGATGAATGCTGTGCGATGTCAGTACTTGTAACGCTTGTGAAGATGTCCGGCGAACTTACCGTTGCGAGGTCTTGGGATCTTGGGATCAGGTTGGCAGATACACACGTGTGCAGTTGAGTCGCCGCTGCTGGCTCTGGTATGGAGAGGAGTCGCTTCGTGGTTATCGATCTCTTTGTCTTCTTCCTCAACAATGTCGGCACCTCGTTTCCTTGTTGGACGAGATGGTGGAGATTCTTCCGGTGTCAACGGAGTCCTGGAACTTCCTGTCGGACTGGGCGCACTCCTGAGCGAGCGATTCGAGACGTTTGACGAAGTCCTTCGACTGATATTTGTATTGGCCTGGAAGGCGGATAGTGATCCTTGAGATTGAGACCTGGTTGAGACACCGTGCTCACTTGGATCCTCTGGCATGGTTCGCTGCCACAGCTGTCTTGTGAAGACGATACGGCCCGGTTCAGGGGTCGATGGGAGCAGTGGAGGATGCACTTGTATGGGAGGAATCCAATTTGGCTGCGGATGCAACGGAGGCAACAGTGAGGAATCCTGGATAGCAGACATTGGGAGAGCAGAACAAGCGACAAGGGTATGGAAGGGTCATGCAAGCCTCTTGTCCCACTGGCATGCTATTCAACAATGAAAGCGGGCACGCGTAACAAGTAAGAGATATCGTAGCCATTCTTTCGCAGGAAAAAGCGAGCCACTGTCGCGTGGCTTTGTCTTTATTATTCATTGTGCACGAGCAGTGACAGACGAAAAGGAGCCTACCGTGGTATGCGACACCCATTTCTTTGTCGTCCAATGACGAGCACGGTCAAGCGAAGGATCAAAGAGCATGCGCTGATTGTTAGGGAGTCGATGTTGCCGCTAGTGAAGCAGACTGCATTGCTTTGGAGTGGCCTTCTTTGTTCTTTGTTCGTACACTTTGCGGCACCCGGAAACGGCCAGGTCGGGAAGAAAGCGTCAGCTGCGCCTGAGACATTCCAGCGGTCAGCAAGCAAGGAGGCTCCGTGGCAAAGCAATGCAACTTGCTACACGGTAAGCAAACGGCGCACATGAGCCCATGAGCTGGCTCGCCGGTCTGCACGATCGTGAGATCCAGGGCGCAGGGCTGCGTGGCTCGTCATGGCTGCAGTTGTTGTGGAGACACGAGACCTTCCGGAATGTTGCACCGCGCAATTAGCGCAAACGTGTTGTGCGACTCTCCATCGACATACTAACCGGCTGACTGCACATGCGAACAGAAGTGTGGTGGCCTCGGAATCGATTTTGTGGAGGTCGTGTTCATACGACTGCGAGAGGAGATTGAGCCCATCTACCGCGACACGGATAGCAGCAGGCTTACCATACTCCAGATGGAACAGCTGAGGATGAAGCACCCCTCTCCAAACACGTCCAACATATACGAACGACTCACAGGAGACACTTCGTGACAAGCCTGTTTCGAATGCCGTTGCTTGCCGCTCACCGCACACCGCAATCACAAACACGACGTAGATGTTGACCCACCATCGGAGCAAAGGCCAAAGGTGTGGGAGCACTGCTTGTGCGCCGTTCCGTTGTACTGGGCTCGAATATACCCGATGTTCGCCGGAGAGTTGCAGCGGAGTCGTCGTTGCATTGCTAGCAAGAACTTGGACTGAGGACGAGGACCGGACAGCGTTCAGTGGTCAGTGTCCGCAGCGCTACGGTCGTACAAACACGACTGGTTGCGGAGGGATAATGGGACCCGATACCAGGCAGGGCAGATGTCACACGAGAGACGACGCGAAAAAACTGCAGTCTGGCTACGGGATCCCGCAGACTGGGAGATGAGATGGATGGGAAACGTGTTTATCAAGGATTCCGACTCACATGTATCGACGGGTAGTGGCTGCGGATGCGTTTTGTGTCGCCAACGTGTCAGACGGAGTGTTGGTGCGAGTCATCTCTACCCACGCGACCAGAGAGTTTGAAAAGGTGAGGTTTGGTTTCGCCGTCGTTCGCATGGGTGGCAAGAGACATGAACTGCGGGTGCGCGCAGACAGTTGATTGCAGGCTGGCAGGTGTTTGTCCGCCCGGTACTTGATTTTGTTCAGGTCCATGTTGTTGTTAGTCGGATGGTTGAGTGAGGTCTGAACACGTGGCGGTGTGCTCTAGTCACCCGTCACCTCGTAGGCCCATGTGTTTTGCTCTCTCGAATAACGATAAATCAACTTGTTGCGTGTCAATTCTATGGTGAATGCAGGAGACAACAATCACATGATAGAACTTTCCATCTCCGAGGCTCTCAAATTTAGAGCCTCATCACGTGTTGTTGACGTGTCTTTCACATGCTTCCTGCAGGCTTAGGGTTGGCTCCAGGAACAGCTCTGAGTGGTCCTTTCGGCATTCCACCCTCACGGTCACGGTCACCCAAAGTCACTTGACGATGACACTCGAGTCTTGTGCGTGTATTCACGCCTTGGATGCTTTGATGGTCCATGTGCTTCACTTACCATAATCCTCTGTCGTCTGTCCGTCGTCCTCCGTCCACTCGCCATCCTCTTACTGCCCACCTCACATCATCTCCCGAGTCTCTTCGAATGCCTCGGACACCGACGCGCCTCTTGTATTGCGCACAAATGAATGATCGCATGTCTTGATAGCCCGCCACAGTGATCGAGTCCCAAGAGTATGATAGGTACATCTCCGTCCGCGCTCTTCCGCATTGCCTTGCATCCAAGACTAATCTTCCTTCCTGCCCTGCAGACCACGCACTCGGCAAGCCCTCTCATCGCTACCGCAAGTACCAGATCTTTACTGTGGTGCTTCTGTGGTCAGCCTACCTGTACAAGGGGAACCGCCATGGCCCTCCCATCCTCCGCAAGGCCTCGGCCTTCTTCTCCAGACACCTTACGCCATGGCATACCGTGGTTCTATCCATGCTTTACATGTACCTGATGCGCAACTTCTCCAGGCTTGTTGGTTTGGAGCCGAAAGAGCCTCTCGCAGGGAAATATGATCGTGACTACTTTAGAGCAACTTGGGTGGCCACAGCCCTGGACGCTGGCTTCTGGAAGGCAATGTGGATCCGCCCGAGATGGCTAAGAGATATCGCGAGCATAGCTGGAACTCTCTACTACATGGTGTGCGCCGAGCAGGCGGATGAGTACGTTCGGAAGATACGTGCTGGAGGCTGCGATATCGATCACATGCGCGTCAGCTGGAACAAAGGTAAGACGCCGTACCTCAAGATGGCATCGTGGCTAGTCAGACCCAAGTGGTGCATGAGGACGCTGCCCATCCGCTCGCAAATACAGCGACCACAGGAGAGCCCAAACGACGAGCCTGTCGACTTTTGGCTATACTACGACAAACCACAAGAGATGCTGAAGCACGAGACCAAGATCATTCTTGATATTCCTGGTGGTGGATTCGTAGCCATGGATCCGCGGTGCCATGATGACAAGCTCTTTGCATGGGCAGGCAAAAGCAAACTCCCAGTGGTTGCGTTGAACTACAAGAAGGCTCCCGAGTACCCATACCCATTTGCCCTGGAAGAGTGCTTCGATGCGTACTTCCAAATTATTGCCACGAAAGGCAAATGCATCGGGTTGTCTGGCCAAACAACACCCAAGATAGTGTTGAGTGGCGACAGTGCTGGCGGCAATCTGGCCGCGAGTCTGATCATCAAGATCTTGCAGATACCATCATCGGATCTCTACAGCAACTTCTATCGCAACAGCACACCTATGATACCGCTACCAGAAGCTCTGATCCTGGTCTACCCTGCGCTTGAGATGAACATCCACAGTTTTATGAAGCCAGAAGATGTCGAACTGCTGAACAAACCCGAGTATAGAAAGCAGAATAGAAAGTTTATCAAGCGGAAGAGCGAGGCGTTCAGGAGACTGACCCCGAAAACGCCACACGGATCCGACGACGAAGACGAAACACCTCGTCCATCGACGCCCAAAACAAACGTACCCACAGACTCCAGCAAGAGCACCATCCGGGCCGACAAGGCAACCACAGAACCCCCAGTCGCCACCGTGAGTGCAGATTCCTCGATTGTCGACAACAAATCAAACGGCACCGCGATTGTACAGCCGCGCCAACTCCGCACCAACGTCAAGATGTCTAGCATGATCTCCCAACTCCACGATCGAGTCCTCCCACCAGAGCTTCTGCGAGCCATGATCCTCCTGTATATCGGTGAGCAGCACAAGCCGAACTTCACCACCGACTACCTCCTGTCTCCACTCCTCGCGCCCGAGAGTATCCTCCAACGCTTCCCCAAGGTATACATGCTCTGCGGTGAACAAGATCCTCTGGCAGACGACACGTTCCTCTTCGCCGGCCGCCTCCGCCAGGCGCACGCACACCACTTCCGCGAGCGCCAGGAGCTGGGCCTGGAGAGCTACAAAGCAATCTTCGACGACAAGAAACACGTCGAGACCATGATCATCCACGGCGTCAGCCACGGCTTCCTGCAGTTCGTCACCGTCTTTCACCCCGGCTGGCACTACATCGACCAGTGCCGCCGCTGGATGATGGACGCCTTCTTCGAATCCGACCAGCGCGAAGCCGGAGGCGTCCCAACAAGCGAGCCCCCAACCCCCATGACCACAGAACCCATCACGCCTTCCGAAGACTACTTCTCGCTCCTCAACACCGAGAGACGAGAACGCCAGCAGCAGCAAAGAGCCCGCCACCACCGCCGAAAAGAAAGCAGCAGCAGCGAAGCCGAAGACCGGCCCTTGGAAATGACTCCTCTGCGCACAAGCACAAACGGCCCGACGACAACCGGCAGTAGCAGCTACGATCGCAGACGAAGACGCAGCTCGCACGGCAGCGGCAGGGGCTCCCTCAAGCGTCTTGACGGCAGCGGCAGCGGGAGGAAAAGCCCATTGGCGACGCGCAAAGGCGGTGGTCTCCTGACACGACTGCCGAGCGACACGGATCTCCTGGAGAGGCGGATGGGGCATTTGGCGGGTCCGCTTTTGGGGAAAGGGAGCGGGATGGATTCTGATTGATCTGGATCGGGATTGGGTTTGGGGTTTGGGTTTTTGGAGATGTGTTGTTCCTTTCTTTTTTCCAAACACTTCTTGTTTTTTTATCTTTTTATTCTTGTATGGAAAAGGGAAATGTTGTGAACGATTGGATCTGTTAAGTGCTTCCATTGGCTTGTCATTTTTCTCTCCCATCATCACATCTTCAGACCGGGATAAATTGATAGTAGTGGTGGTAGTACATTAGTGATTGCGTAGGCTAATACATGCATGATCAAATCGTGAAGCCCTTAGGGATACAGTACTACCGTAGAGATTGTGACGACTACCTAGGTAGTTATACGAGCCTTCTTTTAGTGCAAGGGTAGCTGTGTGGAATGTATTTTTGTTTTCGTTTTCAACTATTCGCTACCTTATTCACTATTCACTATTCACTATTCACTGGCTTTTTTTGTCGGGAAAAGGAGGAAGAAGAATGAAGAAGAAGAAGGAGATATCTCAAACCACCTAGCAACATTCAACCTAAACCTAGTAATACCTTAGCCTATTCGATCGATCGATCGTTTTCGCCGCGGCTGGGACGTTTTCGTTCTTTTTTTTTTACCTGGATGGTTGGTTTTGGGGGGTTGTGCTTTGTGCTTTATGCTTTGGCTTCTATCCTTCTTTCGGGTTTTGGGGCTGGGATTTTTTCCATAGGTATGTTAGGTAAGGTAGGTTAGGTAGGTTAGGTTAGTAGCTTTTGGGCAGATCCAGCACTTTCTCCGAAATGTAGTTCAGGCACATCTCCCTGGACACCGGGGCGAGTCGGGGGATGATGACTTCCCTCAGCAGCCGCTCGACGTGGTACCTGTGAGGTTCTCGCGTCAGTCAGAGGCCGGATGTGGAAGACTCATTCATCATCAACGGCAGTATCCCTCAAGAGAGAAGACAAAAGACAAAAAAAGAAACACGACAAAAAACGAAAAAGACCCCTAACTTACTCCTTCGCATACCCCATCCCCCCCATACAACACAAAGCAGTCTCACAAGCCCCAAAAGCATTCTCGCCCGCCAAATACTTGACAGCATTCGCATACTCGCCCGTCTCGCACCCCTCGTCCCACATCCCCGCCGCCCGCATGACCATCAACCGCGTGCTCTCGAGCGCACACCAAGCCTTAGCAAGCGGATGCTGAACGCCCTGGTTGGCGCCGATCGGCGCACCGAAAACAACCCGCTCGCGCGCGTACCGCGCCGCGTGCCGCAGAGCCGCAAACCCGATCCCCACCGCCTCGCCCGCCAGCAGGATGCGCTCGGCGTTCATGCCGTGCAGGATGCACTTGAAGCCGGCGCCTTCGGCGCCGATGCGGTGGGCCGCGGGAACGCGCCAGTCCTCGAAGTGTAGTGAGTTGGAGTCGACGGCGGCGCGGCCCATTTTGTGGATTTCGGTTACAGAGACTTGCGCGCGGTCGAGGTCGGTGTAGAAGAGGGTTAGGCCTTGGGTTGGTTTTGTGGCGTGGTCTAGCGGGGTTGTGCGGACGAGGATGAGGATTCTCTCTGCGACTTGGGCGGTCGAGGTCCAGATTTTGCTGCCTTTGAGCACGTAGTGGTCTGGGCCGTCCCGGGTGGCGAGAGATTGCAGTTTGAGCGTGTCGAGGCCTGTGTTGGGCTCTGTGACGGCGAAACAGGCCTTTTCGTCGCCTGCGATCAGGGGCGGGAGGAAGCGCTGCTTCTGCTCGTCGCTGCCGTACTTTACCACGGGCGCCAGCCCGAAGATGTTCATGTGCACGCTGCTGCTGGCTGTGTAGCCGCCGCCGGCCTCGGCGATTGTCTGCATCATGACCGTCGCCTCTGACAAGCCTAGCTCGCTGCCTCCGTACTGCGCCGGCATCATGATGCCCAGCCAGCCCGCACGTGCGACGGCTTCTTGGAATTCAGACGGCCAGCGTGCTGCGTTGTCGGCTTCGAGCCAGTATGAATCCGGAAAGTCGGAGCAGATCTTTGCGATGGCTTCGCGGACGGTCGACTGCGATTCGTTGTAGTCTGGGTATGTTGGGAGGTATTCGGTTGCTTTGGCGATGTATGATCTTCGTTGAGGTCGGTTGAGCAGTGAACGTCGTGCTGGCAGGGATGACAATTTGCGGCAAGGGCGATGTTGGTATCGACATTGATAGACGTGTTCCAATGGCGGCCTGAGAGTTGTTGGGGACGTGGACAGCCTTGCAATGTGCTCCTCAATGCGGCGTCTTGACATTTTTGCTGGGATTGATTGGCTTCGATCGACGGATGCTGTCTCGTGGAAGAAGACGATTGCTCGAATATACAGTGCATGCTTCTCGCAGTCGTCTCATTGATGGAGATGGAGATGTTGAGAGCTTGACTTTTGACCTCGGCTGCGAAATGTCACCCCGCGCGGCCACCAGATCGGTGAAACATTATTATTGTTGTCGTCGTTGATTAGTTGATGCATTAGTTCTGGTGTTGACTTGGTGGTCAAAATCTTTCCGCTACGGCATGACGGTTGTGGAAGAAAGCGATTCCTTCTAGCCATGTTTCGCCTCATGAATCGTCGGGCTTTCGCTTTCCACGCCCAACGACCACGCAAAAATGTTACTAAACACCTCACAACTCGCAAGCTAGCGTATTCGCAAGCCGAGAACTTGGAAGATGAAGCGAACCCGGAGTCAGACGCTGGCCCATTGAAAGGCGTGCGTGTCCTCGATTTTTCGCGGATATTGGCGGGGCCATTCTGTTCCCAGATTTTAGCAGACTACGGTGCGAGAATTGTCAAAGTTGAATCGCTGCAAGGAGACGAGACGAGATCGTGGCAGGGCAAAGGAGAAGCCGAGGACTGGGATGAGACTGCAGGGCCGATCAGCTTTTACTTTGCGTCTGTGAACCGCAACAAGAAGAGTATCACCCTCGACCTGAAGCAGCCAGAAGCGCTGGAAATCGTCTATAAACTTGCAAAAAGGTCGGATGTCGTCCTGGAGAACTTTGTACCTGGATCTGCCGATAGATTGGGCATTGGGTATGGGAAGCTTTCGGAGATCAACCCTCGCCTGATCTATGCTTCGATATCTGGCTATGGCGCATCGGGGCCGTATAGCAAACGTGCCGGCTACGATGCCATTGCTGCAGCAGAGGGTGGTCTGATGCATATCACTGGCCACCCGGACGGCCCACCTGTACGCCCCGGGCTCGGTATGACGGACATGGCGACCGGCCTTTACACACACGGAGCCATTGTGTCAGCGCTGTACAGTCGCGACCGCACCGGGAAAGGGCAGCACATCTCATCTTCGCTCTTTGAGACTCAGATCAGCCTGCTCATCAACATTGGCGCGAATTGGCTGAATCGAGGAGTTGAAGGCCAACGTTATGGCGCGGCGCACCCAAGCATTGTCCCATATAACACTTGGAGATGTGAAGACGGGCAGTGGCTGACAGTGGCCGCCAACAACGACCGTCAGTTCCGCACGCTCTGCGAGAGAATCGGTCGCTCAGACTTGGTCGAAGACGAGCGGTTCAAGACGAATGCCAATAGAGTGGAACATCGGCCGCTGATGGACGAGATTTTCGACGCGACCTTTGCGTCCAAGCTGTCCGAGGAGTGGCTGAGGATTCTCGACGGGTCGGGTCTTGCGCATGGGAATGTGAATACGATCCAGAAGGCTTTCGAACATCCTCAAACGCAGGCGCGTGGCATGGTGCAGGGTTTGGAGTGGGAGGCGGTGAGATCCAATAAGTGGAAGGCTATTGGAGCGCCGGTGAAATTTGAAAAGACTGAAGCTCGAGTCGGACCAAGGCCGCCCCTGCTGGGCGAGCATACCGAGGAGATTTTGTCTGGTCTAGACTATTCGGAGGGTGAGATTGAAGGATTTCGACGTCGAGGGGTTGTGTAAAGAGGATTGTGGTATTTACAGTATTGATGCCATGTCAAAATGCGTGGTCAACAGCATTACCGAAGCCAAGGTAACACGCTTGAGCTGCAGCTTGCCGGCGAGTGCCACACTCCGATTGGATGGGGAATAATGGGCAGGTGGATGTTTATGCATGCGAGTCAAGGCCAAGAAACGTAGTGTATTGTAGTGAGCTCGTGAACGGTGTGTATGTGCGTGTGTGCATGTATTGTGCAGAAAACAATGTTGGTGTTGGTGGCGTCGTGGCTACCGCACTTTGGCAAGACAGGAGGCATGGAAGCCTCCATAGTGAAACGTGATTACGCGTTAGGTCAAATTGAAGATGCGCGCGCGAGAGTTGATGTCATGGAGATGATCCTCCAATAAATGATGTTATTAGCCGTTGTCGTTGGTGTTAGTCTCGCCTAGCTCCAACCGTGTATTTGTAGCTACGAGGGAGAAAGCTGTGGGACAACGTATGTAAGATGCATCTATCTACAGGTAGGTATGCATGTATGTATTGAATTATACACAGTATGTATGTAGTTATGCCGACATACTCGATGAAGGGTGATGAAGTGGTGATACATCAGATCTGACAGGGGTGTAGTTGATCATCCATGGAGGATACAGTATAGTACCTAGGTATACCAAATGGAACTCACTCACAATATGTCCCACCAACATCCCCCGGCAACGACCGTTACGACTTGGTCGTCATTAAAACGCAGAAGGATGTTGTGAAACCAAGGCTTGCCAGGCTAAAAGTTGAATGGAAACAATGGATGAATCCAATACCATGCGACAACCCACATTTCTGTCACCATCTGCCGCTGCCGAAGCCTAATCCGCCAAGGGCCCGGTCTATCGTACCAGCACCAGCACCACCAACCTGCGACTCCCGCTCTTGCAGCACATGCGCAAACTCCTCCTGTACCTCCACCCGCCGAACTACTATCCCATCCGCTGTCCACTCTTAATCGCTAGGGCCCATTAATCAAATGTCCCTGTCATAGCGCACTTGCCCATGGCGGCGGGAGAGGACGATCTCGCCCTCACTAACCCTATTTCCCAAGACATGCAACTTCCACCAACGCCACCAGAGGAATACAGCAATGAACACAAGACCGGACTCGAGACGCCCCCGATGGAGACCCTTCAACACCAATTGTTGACTCCAGAAAATACACCGCCAGCCATGGTCCTACAGCCTCCCAGGCCTCTGCTTCGCCGCGACGCCAGCTCGAGGGCCAACTCCTTCCGAACTGCAAGGGAAGAACAGTCGCGCGAGTTCCTCAAAGGAGCCGAAAATACGGCTAGCCAGGTCGATGAAGATGCGCTGAGCGTCGATGTCTCAGCATGCAGTGACGACGGTGGAATCGTCGACGAAGAGCCATGGCGGCATATACCTGGAGCGTTCTGCGGCACTCCGAGCACTACTTCCAGCAGAAACGCCTCACAGCCGAGCCAGCGCATGGGTTCCACTAGCACGCCAAGCACGACTTCTAGCGACAAAGCCGTCCGACCCAAACAGTATTTAGACGTCGAGAGTCCGCCTAGCACAGGTTCCAGCCGCGACATTGTGCGCGAAAAGCAATACCGTCACGACACGGAGAGCCCGCTCGACCGTCAACGGCACCCAGCAGGAGACCACACAGATGGAAGCGTTTCGTACGCGCACAGCGAGCGGAGTTCGGAGGGAGATGCAAAAGATTCGGAAATGTTACATGAGAGCGTGGAGGGACTCGAAGAAGGAAGCGCCGGAGAGTCAGGTCACGACGATGATGGTGGCGAAGACTGGCAGAATCATGTGTCGTACATGGCAATGGACGGAGAAAATGATAGTGGAGTGGAGCGCGAAGACGCTGCCACGCCTGCTCGAACAAGTACTCCGAGTTCCCGCCTAAGTGGGCACGGAAGAAGAGTCGGAAGCACCGGGCCCCAGCAGAGCGATCAGTTCAAGGGTATGAACAACCCACCATACTCGCCCTCGGGAATCTCGAACAAGGCTGCCGAGCAAGGACTACTCAAGCGCAGATCTGACGAGAGCAGCCGCCAGCGCAGCGACGAAACGCCCTCACCAAGCATCGGCGCTCAACAGCGGCGGCAGAAAGTTGCAAACACAGAGAGCCCTCTCACAAGTGCGCCTGCAACGCCAAGGGCTCGTGAACGTGAGGCACGCAGAAAGGAATGGCTGCGCCAGCATGCCGGGACCCTTGCCTCGCCCGACATACCGGTGGAATTCTTGACCGCACCACCGCGCAACTCCAACGACTTGGTGTACAAGCACATCCAGCAAGCCAACATGGACCGATTCGATGCGCTGAAGAACGGACAGGCCGTCGGAGCTGTCGTCATCCCGACCGATGAGGCGCGTTCCCGACAGCTGCGGCATGTTATCAAGCGCCAATCGCTTCGTAGTATGAGCGACAACAATAGCGCATACATGCCCAGTGGTGGTCCAAGACGTGATCACGCGCTACGGCACAAGAAGGCCTTGACACCACAAAAGGCACCTCAACCCGGTAGCCCTGAAGGCACACCCAACACGCGCTCGGCGTCTGGCTCTCACTCCTTGCGGCATGAAAAGCGTCCACTCAGTGGTACCGGCCGGCCTTTGCAATCCAACGATGCTTCCCCGGTGCTCCCTCATACCAATGGACATTCGGCGTTGCAACAGGTCCTCAAAACCACAAAGGAGACACCAAAACTCAGACACTCATCACTGCCAATAAATCTGAGCGCCGATCTTCCCAAAGGTAGCCCGGTCACCTCCAACTTCACAAAGGACGAGAGACGACGCAGTCATGCGCTCCGACGGTCATCTCGAGAATACAGATTGGAAAATAATGCCCCGACAGCAGTCGATCACGTTCCTCAGTACGCTCCTCCACACAACGATCACAGCACGATCGTTGAGACTACAACCTTCACCTCGCCTCCTCTCTTAGGATTCGACGCGCACCACCGAAACCGAAACCTAGGCACCCCATTCTCAGTCAGCGCGGTATCCGATCGTACTGACATGGAGGTATGCGAGGCACAGAATGTGGCATATTATCCGCACAGCAACGAAAGCCTACTAGTGGTTCAGCACCGCTCCAAGCCCGAACAAAAGGGCCAAGGCGATCAGGACACGCCGGCCAAGAGCAACCGCACCACTGCCAGTGACCAAGATGCGCGGGTCGCACAGCTTTTTCCTGAGCACGCAGCGCAGTCTCCGCCTGCAATTGCAGTCAATGGCAAAAGCATCCACACTGTCGAGAGCCCTCTGACCAATCCACGAGAAGCTCCCATGCCTCCAGTCATCAACTTCATCCCTGCCACGCCCTCGCACGAGGACGATGAGAGGGAGCTCGCTCCCGTGCATGAAGAGGACATGACAGCTTCTCCTCAAAGACGAGGCTCACTCGCGAACCGCGCCAGACGTTATAGCGACGTCGTTGTCCGCCCATTGTTCGGCCGCACTCTTGTGACACGCAGCCATCACATCCATCCCTCCCCCACTGCAGCGGAGAAACGCGATGAAAGGCTTCACCCAAACTGGGTGCCCAACAGTTTCTGGCACGACGACGAAGACGACGAAGACGACGACGATTACTACGATTCCGAAGACCAATTCGAACGCCTACCAGCAGGCGGCGACACCTCCGAACACCCACGCACCAAGTTCCCCCGCAACATGAGCGTGCGCATGCCCGGGTTCCGCGGCAGCGGAGGCTTCTTGCTCGGCAACAGCCTGGGCATGGACAGACACGGCACCAACAAACGCAGACCTCACGTCACGCCACCCAGCGGGACTGGTACAGGTCCAGCCCCGACGACCCCCAACAAAAAGACGGTCCGCCGCGTGTCCTCCATGGACTCCGTAAGCAGCCGCGCAACAACAGCCGACGGCCGCATCTTCTCCATCCCGGGCACGCACACAAGGCTCCAATACGTCGGCTTCCAGCCGCTGAAAGACAAGATTAGAAAGCGGCGCGAGACCAGAGAAAACACCGCCAAAGAGAAACGGCGAGCCGAGCTCAAGGGCCAGATCGGCATGCGCATCGTCCATGATGCTTAGAGGACACGCGGCAAACAACATGAGGCTTTGACGATTGCAGAATCGAGGGCAGGGAGGTAAAATAACAAAAAGACACGATTACTAACGAAGAAAACGATCTGAAACGAAAGATGACTTGAAACACGACGGGCTCGGGACGAAAAAAACAACAACTTAAAGACTCTTGATTGACGAGATGCATAACGCGCGAGCGAAACAGCCTCAATTTTATGTTTTTTTTGCTCTTTGCCATTCTCCTCCTGAATTAGCGGGTTCATCGATGCTTCCTTTTGCTTTTTTTTTTTTTGGAGGGGATTGTACATTCTAATTATTCGACACTTTAGGTGGTAACCTAGGTAGTCACAAAAAAACCATTTTGGAGCGCCATTCTCGTATGCTTACCTACATACCAAGCACGTTCTCACCTTCGTGTCCTTCAAGACTCAAGGTTGGTTGAATTGACTCTCATGCCTACACACACATGACATGGTCCACCGCCCACTGCTCCAAAAACCAACCACTCGCGCGGTAAAATTGAAAAGCCGAACGCACGTACTGTAGCTATCCAAATGCAGCAGAATCAAGGGTCATGTACATGTAGAGAAGCCAGGTTGCTGGTGAAAGACGGCCCCTTGGGCGGATCCGTGGATGTAGAGATGAGGTCTCTCGCTGGAGATAATAAGCGGAGAAGTTGGCAGGGCACGAATAATGTAAGCCCCATCGAAGTCGCTGAATAATGCCAGATCGGATTTGCCCACCAATGCTATCGTAATGTGCTCGTTATTTATCATCTGAATTCAATGAAACTCAATTTGATTGGCTGGACTTGATACTCCAGCAGCCACATTCAAATGGGACAGATACGTTGTGGTGGTATCTAAAGTTGTAGCTCTAGAAACAGGCTGGACTGTCAAGAGTGAGTCAACGAGAGCATCTTTTTTCAGTACTCAATTCACACGTACAGCCACACTTGCCAGACCTCACTTCGCGTTTCAAGGAAAAGAAAAAAATAATCGAAAGTACTACATAGCTAGATAGAGCCCCAAAAAAGGAAACCTCACGCCACACCATGACGCATCCCCACCACAACAGCAACACAGCAGCAACGCAAGAACCCCTTCTCCTCCTCCTCCTCCTCCTCCTCCCCATCCATCCAATCCATAGCACCCTCAAAGCCTATATCTAAACTCCTTATTCTGCCGATCAGTGATATCCGCAAACTCGACATCGTCCCGGTGGCCGTGGCCCAGAATGCCCTCCTGCTGTGCCGTTGTCGCGGCCAATTTGTCGCGCCGCCCGTTCTCCCACGAGTAGTAAGCTCTGAGCAGCAGGGCCAGGCCGACGGCGACGGCGCAGGTGACGATGATGGTGATTTTGGCGGGAATGAAATTGGGGGCGCTTGAGTCGGTGAAGGTTAGGGGGCTGTGGGTTTGTTAGTTATTGGTTATTAAAGGGTTTGGGGGGTGGGGTTGGCGGGGGTGGTGGGGGTGGTGAGATGGGATGGGATAGGGTGGGTTGGGTTGGGTTGGATGATGATATCTTACCCGATTATGTTGCCGACGCAAAAAGAGATGAGGAGGACGGCGTTCATTGTTGTCTGGGTGGGAGGGGTTAGTGACCTTTTTCTAACTGACGGACGTGGCATGACATGAAAGGGCTAGAGAGGGCTTACTTACCTTCTTGGTGTGGCCGGAATAGTTGGCGCCCACCCAGCTGTACACGAGGGGGATGGTGGCCCCGATGCAGTTGGTGAGGTAGTTCCCGATCAACAAGCCGACTTTGTATTCATCCGTGTTGGGC
>Ga0265797_10004145_pt1 | contig 22450 bp, 18 predicted proteins | sample P2T30metagenome_FD_192433 | JGI IMG/M metagenome (GOLD analysis project Ga0265797, IMG submission 192433) | Plant litter microbial communities from East Loma Ridge, Irvine, California - P2 T30 | ecosystem: Environmental > Terrestrial > Plant litter > Unclassified | place: USA: California... | reverse complement strand
GGTGGAATGCTCAGCAGAACAAGAGGACAAAGAACAAAGAAAGTTGTAACGTACCGCAGGGGCTGTCCATCCCAATGCCCAATCATACTGATATTAGGCAACCCATACCCAATCTTCAACGCAAACTCATTGAAGTCAAGGTATGGATTGAAGAAGTCGCACTTGTATTCCCTCCCCGCCTCGAACACAAAGTCCTTTCGATTTTGCTCTGTGAGGAAAAACTTTTGCCTCGCTCCAGATTTTTCCGGTACGCGCTTTTCTTTCCTGACTTCGACTCCGTCGCCGTCTGCACCCTCCTCGTAGACGATAGCCTCACCATCTGATCCAGGCACTTCAACATCTCCCTGCGTTTGCGCTTCGCCCTCTAGGTCGTCCCCACTAGGCTTATCTCCGTCTGCCTTGCTGCCAATCCTGAGCACATTTATAGAAGATAGCAGCGCGCCGTATAGGTACGGCTCGTCGGCGTATACATCGCCATCGAGACCCGGGTCGATCCACCACTTGACTATTCCAAACGCCTTGTCAAACAACGGGGGTAGGCGATCGCGTATCGGGTGGTCAAAGTCGTTTCCGAAGACGAGTTTATCGCCTGCGATATCGTGTTTGGGGGTGAAGGAAAAGGAGATCGAGTAGCGGTCGTATGGGTGTTGGGGGGTCGAGAAGTAAGGAGATGTTTTGGGAGAGCCTTCAGGTAAGCCTGAGTAGGTGTTGTTAGTGGCAGCGCATGGTAATGGGAGGGGAAGAGGGAGTAGGTTGCCGGTCGGCTCAGAAGGGAGGCAGGCAAAACCTCCACCATCGGTGGGTGGGGGTAGGCCAGAGCGCGCAACGTACCTCGGTAGTCTTTGATGCGCACATGTATTTTCGCGTTGATGAGATCGGAGGAGACGTCCACCGGCTTCTCGCTGTTTACAAGTACATCTTGGTGTTTCGAGGTGTCGTATGTTGCGCCTGCTGTTACGTGCAATATGTACTGCTCGTGGGTCGCCATGCTGGCTCGGAAACGGTTCCCAACGTGCGTTGACGAGATCTTCGGCGGAAGCAGTTGCAGTGTCTCAATTTTGAGTTAAGTCGTTGTAATAGTCCTTCAGTATCGATCGCATGCGCTGTTGGCTTGCAGAACCCGAAATTTGGTGATGGGCGATGACGTTCCGAAGCCGCGGAAGCAGGGATATTTGCGCTAGAGCTCATCGGACAAAGCGTGATCTGCAATGCGGTGGCGGTCCATCCTGTGATGGAGGGGTAAGTATTGTCATGAACTTATGTGACTTGTGCTACGTGCTGGGTGAGCGAAACATCGGCATAGTGCTATGTATTGATCTCCCGTACCATTGACATGAGCCAACTTCTCGACTTGATATCCTCTCCCTCCAGTTCTATTTTCTCCGATCCTCCTTCTCAGGTCTCATCATTATAAACGAACATTGGATAAGCTTGGCTTGTTTCCAGACTGTGTTCCTTGTAGCCGCTCATCTTTGAGGACAAAGCCATTGTCAAACCTATCTGGTGTTACCGACCCATAGATCAGTCGTGAGGTCTTTCATGGCGCTGTCGCAGCTTCGCACTGTTAGTGATAATTTGCGACTCCATCGTCGAGTTCACAATTCGACGACAGATGTGTCACGATCAACTTTGTACGAACAAGTGAATATTCCCAATTTGCACCTGTAAACTACTCAGACTACAGCTAACACCTTACCAAGGCGGCTTAACCATGACCCCTCAACAAACCGCCACATCATTCAACTGTGCATACTTTGTAAACTCATGATCCGCCGCCAGCATCTCCCTCTCCTCTGGAAAGGTCCCCATGACTAACTCCACACTCCCATCGCTCTTCAGCGGAAACACAACCAAAAATCTAAACCTCCCATTTCCGCGCTCTAGCTGCGGCCTCATACTCTCTGGACTTCCCTCATTACCAAAGTAGGTGCTGCCAAAATTGATCTCTTTCATCTCAAAGAGAATCATGTTTGAGATCATGGCATGCATGTGGTCGAGACCCATGTTTGCGGTCGAGAAGCGTGAGTGGTCGGGAAGGGATTGGAGAAGAGTAAATGCGTCGTGAACAAGCTCTGGTGTCATGCGTGCAGCGGATGTGCGAAGTACTCGTGCTATTTGTGCGATACTTGTCGTTGGGGCGCAGAGTTCTTCTAATGACATGCTTGTCCGGTTCAGGGTGAGTAGGCTGCCCATGTATGATGTAGGTAGCAGAGAGGAGAAGTAAGGGCGCCCGTCTGTTGGCAACTCGAGGATAGAGGGGTCATCAGGTTTGAAATCTCGGCCATAAGCTTTGGCTACGGCATATCGTGCACGGAGGGCTGAACGCCAAAAGAAGGCTTGAATGATGTCGCTGATCGATATGATGGTCCCGCTGGCTTTAGGATCGCGCAGGACGTTCGTTTTGAGTGCCTCGAGCTTCTCAGGTGGGATCAGGAATAGAGTAGTGTCCATCTTCCGCTCTGCACAGGGTAATGGCCATACTGAGTGCAGCGGGTAGCTTAGTGGCCGGTCCAGAGGTTCTGATCGATTTGAAGCATGCCTTTCAAGAATATCAGCTGACGGGATAAAGGGTAGCATACCCCAAACATCGAGATCGACCTCTTCCACTGGACGCCCGTATCCCTCAAGCTCATGCAGAACCTCTGGAAGGCTGTGATTGAAGCTCTCTGTGTCGTACCATGAACAAGTTGCTGAGGTGTCGCCTTGCAGATACCTGCAATTCTCAGCCCATGCTTTTATCGCAATAATAGCCCCCACACCATCCAAACAGCAGTGGTTCAGATCGACAGCAAGAATGCAGCCACCTTTGATAAAATTGGCCTGCGCAACGAGTATATCCGCGGGAAGCTGCGGGAAAGTGTCTTGTCGCAGAACCAGCTCATCTTTGAAGGCTGATGGCACAAATCCATCGCCTCGAAGGTTCTCGAATTCCGGAAGCACATCGGATAAGTCCTTGTAGACTAAACGATTGCGAGCTGGTTGGCCGAAGGGTGGTACAGTTACGCAGAGATCGCCTTTGGTGTATCCGATCTCGTCTTTGGAGCATGTCATCATCTTGCCGCCTAATGCTGGTATGAGCTCAAATGTTCGATTCAGTCCTGCTTGCATGTTTGCGAATGTCTCTTCGAATGCAACGCCCTCTTGGAGGGGGAAGTAAAACACCAGCCCCATGTAATGGTTCGGGTTGACGTAGTCGAAGGGGTTCAATCGAAAAGACTGCCATGCTCTTCGCTGCGCAACCATGCGCTGCATGTTCGCCTCTCGGTCGCTAGTAATGGGCTTCATATTACCAGCATCTTGCGCTTGAGCGATCATCGGCTGAAGAGCAGCAGTGAAGCTGGCCAATGTGGGGTTGGCGTAGAGATGGCGAGGTGCGAGTTTATCTAGACACTTGATCGCTGCTCGAATGGTATTGATAGCGGCTGATACCCCTAATGAATCGAGACCGAGTTCGAATAGGTCATCATCCGGAGAAGCAGATTGGATTGCTGGGAGTGATGAAGCAAGGATCTCACGCACTGACTTCTGCATTGTCGATGCAGAGCTGATATCGAGAACGAAAGAAGTTTCAGTACTGCGAGCGCGGTAGAATCGCTCGATGTAGTCTTCGTAAAGCAATAAGGTAGCTCGTCGCTTGACCGTACCTTTGTCTGTTCGAACGAATGATTTTTCTGGTTGTGCAAAGCAGACATAGTCACGGGATAGACGTACGGTTTGTCGTGAGGACAGGGTGCTTTCCTCAATCTTAGCCCATATACTCTCCATTAAGTCGTTGGTCTTGGCTACTTGGTCTTTCAACTCGATGAGAAGACCAGCCTGCAGCTTGTTGCTGCCTATGACGAGACATCCGTCAATTGCGGGATGAGTACTGACGAGTGCTTCAAACTCCAAAGGCAATATCTTGTACCCACTAGAAAGAACAATGAGATCGTCGTTACGACCAGTAAAAGCCCAGAGATTGGGCTTGTTCGGATGCCGCTTGTACAGGTCCTTGAAGTTGATAGAGTCCTTGTCTGGAAATGTATGGAAGATGCCTTGGAACAGGGATGCATGTTTATTACGGTGGACCCAGTGCTCATAGATACCCGGCTCCACTTCCTTGAACTCGAACCCGGAGTAAGGATGGAAAGCGAACCAGAACCAATCCTCTCTCTTGACGACGAGATTACCGATAAAAAGGCCCTCTGTTGTTCCGGTCAAGTTTAGCACTCTGACAATATGGTTGACTTTGCCAGCGCTGATAGGGCTGACCGGCCCACCTGACGCACAGATGAACTTAGAAGACTGGAATTTGGCCAAAACATCAGGCGTCTCTCCTAGCTCATCAACAAGCGATGGTACCATGCTCCAGATGTCGATCTTGGCATGATTGGCAAGAGTCTCTAGAAGTGAGATGTTGGGGATAGTGCTCTCAGGACCTAATACGCAGGTTAGACCGAAAAGAGCTGGCAAGAGTATATTCATGATGATCCCAGCACCGTGGCACATGGGAAAAGAGGAGTAGATTCGGTCTCCCTCTCTCCAGTCCGACGTCCACGGCACTAATCCATCGTCGCCATCAACATGTGGAAGTAAGCGTATTGCATCCATCGTGCCGATCAATCCGTGAGTCCACGGGATCGGTTTTGGTGCGCCCGTCGAACCGGAGGTGTGAAGATAACAGAAAGGGTCTGTAGCAGCCGCGGCAAAAGCCTTGATGTAAGGGTAGTACTCGACATCTTCCGGATCCAGAAGTTCGTCGAGTAATGGTAGCTCGAGCAACTTCATCGGGCGTTTCTCTAGAATGTCCTTCACAAGAGGGGCTGCTTCCACTTCGCGTGCCTTAGCCCAGATATCGCACTCTGTTGCTTCTAGCACAGACAAAGCACCCTCTGTGCTGTTCTTGGGCGAAAGATAGAGCGCAGCGTAGCCAACCTTCACACAGGCATAGGTGATCAGGATGTGCCGAAGGTCGTGAGGGCCGATGTAGCCCACAGGTCGCACCGATGACGACTCGCCGACCTGCTGACGAAGCCACCATGCTGTCTTGTCTACTGCTTTCGCGAAAGCATGCGCTGATATATCCCGCAGTTCAAGGCCTGCATCTGAGGGTTTAGCAATCGAAAAAACGATTTGGTCAGGTTGATTTCTGGCGAGTTGGTCCATGATCTGGGGTATGAGCCGGCGACCATAGGCTGGCTCACTTCCGATGTCACCCATGTGTAGCGTCTCTGGAATTTTTGTATCGCGAGAAGAGTGCGACGGAGAGTGTGATAAACGTGGGGGGGATGTCCCAAAGGATGTCGGTGGTGTAGACATGCCGCTGACGATGGACGTCGCACTCGGCGAGGAATAGCCACTTCGCGTACCATTGAACGGCGTCCGAGCTTGTAGATAGCTGGCATTTGCCTCGTTGATCCATGGCATATCAGATCCCTGCAGTCTCTTTTCTTGAAAGTGGCTGGGCCGTCCGTTCTCGTGAATGAGCTCGAGCCGCGAATCCTTTCGGAACTCACCCGCAGGTGCGCTCACCCAGTCTCCGTTGGTCAGCAAGGCTACGCTGCAATGCCATGGCGTTGTGTAACCTGTTTTCGTGTCCAGTAGACTAATCGATATCTTGTGATCGCCAATCGATTCGTGTATCGAGAGTCTAAGGTGATGAGGGTACGCTTCTTTAACAGCTCCAGCATATGCCTTTTAATAGTGTCAGTTTACAGAGAGGTGATCTCATTGGGCAAATGAAATGTTGGAGAACTTACGTATCCTCTGTATAGCATCTGTTTCGCGAGATACTTGACGTCTCTCTTATACTGATTGCTACCGCGGTTCTCTCCGAGCGCGAATATGTGCTTCAGGTCAGACTCTAGGAACTTCCGGTAACCGAGATAAGTCAATCTCGTGTCTGCATTTTCTCTGATCTCCGTGTCGATATCGATATCAGTCCTCCCGTACTTGTTGAGAAGCAGGCGTCTGAAGTTCGTGCAATTGGCGACATATGTTATCTCTCGCAGCTTGTCTGGCAGGTCTGGAAAATTGAGTATATCTTTCAGTCGAGAGAAGGCGATGTATGTGAACTTCTTTTCCGTCGCCATCCGACGCAGAGCCTCACCATAAGTCCATGTCTCACGATCTGATATCGAGAGAAGATCTGATACCCGTCAGTCTAGGTCATGACTATTGACAGTGGGTTTACGTACCGTTGTAGGTTATGCCATCTGAGATGATAGTGACTCTCGCTCCGGGCTTGTAGACATCCTTGATCCTTGCGCACATGTGGTTCAGCCGTTGGAGCGCTAGTTCTTCCGCCTTATCTGGTAGAGATCCGAGCACTTTGTAAACTTTGTTGGCCGACTTGAAGGGAAAGGCCGGCAAACATGTCTCGACACGTTCGCCTGCTTGGACAAATCGGTCGATCACGGTAAGGAATTTTACCGTCCCCGCAGCTAGGCGCTCTTTCGAATCATCGAACTTGTTGAGAGCATGTTCATATATGATTTCGAGAATCTTGTTCGATGTGTCTTTCATGCCGGAAGGAATGCTGGCAACCGCCGAATCATCGCATGGCAGCGTAATTCCAAGTCCAGCGGGGTTGTTACTAGTCAAGCCGTTAAGACGCATGGTTATGTCATGTAGGACCAGTGAGACATCAGAGGGATTGTAACGTTGGAATGATGAGTGAAACTTTGCTTAAGTCCAGAAGTCAACTCTATAAAGCTGCTGGAATCTAGATGGCTTAGACACGGTCAGTTTAGCAAGTGAGAAACGAGCGCCACACGTATTATCGGGTCAAGCGAACGCTGACTGAAATCACGAAGTGACTGTAATACCGGGGACGGTACTCGGATAGAAGCCGAGCATCGACATTGCAGGGGTGGCTGAGGCAATATGAGGTTGTTCGAGGCAAGACAACTGTTACGGAGTCGCCTCATTCCAGGCGACATACAGTCAGCGCGTAGTTCGAGTCATGGCAGCGGCAGCCCGCTTAGCTCTTAGAGGACAACTGTTTCACTGACGCGGTTGGAGCTTGCGAGACCAGCTGGGATCCGAGACTTTACAGTCAGCAACCATTGCGTATTGGCCAAGTCATCCCGCTTCAAGGTAGTGTATTTGGATAGTGTCGTGATCCATGCGACGTTCCATGTGCGAGCGGAGACTAGAATGTAAGATGAGTGAGGTTGAAATGTGACATGAACTAAGCAGAGGCTAAGTTGTAACCAACACGGGCCAAGGACCATGTGATAGCTAGCGTTCGCGCCACTATGAAATCTACTTGTCGTATTCCATAGCCAAGACGTCTTCCCGTCCCACTCGCGCAGCCACATACTTGGCTGTATACGCAAGCATGCTAATCCTTTGATTGTGGTCCACAACGGATGCCGCGAGTTCGGACAGTGCCTCATAGGTGACGGAATGTCCAATGTGGCTCCCACATATGTGTGCGTGAAAAGCCACGTTGTCCAGATGCTAACGGATTTAACAGCAACTCGATCTTTCCCGTCATTGACGTACTTCAGTATTCGTATCGTCACGAAAGTCGTTCATTCAGTCAAACTCGCAGCCCTATGGTTCTGCTCGTGGCCCCTAGCTGGCCAGAACCAACAAGGCCAAATAGCCGCTCATCACTGGAAGCCTCATTGGTTGAAGAAGGACATACCAAGCAGCATTCCAATGCTTATGCGATGCTGTAATATACCACCCTCAGCCGCACCTCGTTGTTACGCATGTATGCCGACAATGACTTGATTCGAGGGACTATTCGGGGCCAAGAAGAGCGGGCAAGCATTGTAGCAGCGTGGGAGGAGCTGAGCTCACTATAGTATCTGGAGCTCTTACGATCAAACCACCCCATGCTGACAACATCCAGATTGCGTGCCAATCTTCGTGCTCTGCTTTCATGCGAATAATCATTGCAACCGCCACAGCCTCGGTGCTGGAATGCATCATACCATAGGTCGTCTCCACACGAGCTCAGGAATTAGGCGCGACCGGGATCTCTACGAAGATGGCTACCTATCTCTTGGGCACGGAGTATGTCTCCCAACAAGGTTAAGGACGGGGACGTTTGTACGACTACGATGCTCCAAGCCGCGAAAAACGTTGCTAGACTTTACTAATAAGGGCAGTCGCTAACGAAACGTGCTCACGGAAAATGTGCTCATTCGCAAATATGCTCATCGAAGAACGCGCTTGTTCAAGTAGGGCGTTAACACGGCAGGACGCCTGATGTGGAAGAAAATGTTGATTTTCAAAGAACGCGTGGGAGGGACTGTATCGCGGGTAGTGAGAGCCTGGTGCGTGGGACGCTGGCGTTGCGTCGGAACGACGCCCGCAGCGGCGGATAATATGCCCTGCCGCCTGGTACGCCCTGTGATGTGGAGCGGGCCGTTGGCACCCTTGACCTCACCTCGGTTAGAGAGTGCGACCCGCGACTCATGCTTACTGTCAGCACAACACCTCAACAATCGCCGCAAGCGTCCAGTACATTTACGCAAGCAAAACCATGTCTAAATGTGTCTCGCTAACGAACCTTCACCGGCCATCATGTCCGATTCTTCGGCCTACCCGTACCCGTACTCGCAGGCCGCCGAGCTAGACCCGCGCATCACATTCCCCAGACCACCCATCGACCCCAAACTAGCACCCGTTGTAGACTCAGTCATCCTACCAGAAGAGTTGGATATCTCCTTTCTCCGTAGTCTAGATGTCGGGGGAAGCCCAGAGCCAATTCTGAGCGCGAATCCGCACCTGACGCATACTCACCATGTCATCACTAGCCTTAGTGGTCACAGCATTGCCTTATCCATTTTCGCACCACTGGCTTCGTCTACCACGCTACCAGCCTTGTTCTACATCCATGGGGGCGGCATGATCTCAGGTGATCGCTTCAGCGCCGTCGCACAGCTGATTGATGTCGCCCAAGACATACCGTGTATCATCGTTTCAGTCGAATACCGGCTTGCGCCCGAGACGCCCGCACCAGGAGGAGCTGAAGACTGCTATGAAGCACTCGTTTGGCTCTCCACAAACGCCATGAGCCTAGGCATCGATCCTGCAGCTATAGTCGTCTGCGGGTCCTCTGGGGGTGCCCCTCTCGCTGCCTCCGCCTGCCTTTTAGCCCGCGATAGAAAAGTTCCTATCGTGCCTGTCAAGGCGCAGATGTTACTCTCGCCTATGCTAGATGATCGATGCAACAGCGTCTCGGACGCACAATTCGAATACGGTGTGCCATGGAATGGCGTCACAAACCGCGCGGCCTGGAACCACGCCCTTGCAGGTCAGCGCGGCACCGATACAGTCACCATGTACCAAGCGCCCTCCCGAGCTACAGATCTGACCAACTTACCTCAGGCTTACATCGACGCGGCTGAATGCGAGGTCTTCCGTGATCCGGCTGTCGCATATGCGTTGAATATGTGGCGGTGCGGAAGCTCATGCGAGTTACATGTTTGGCCAGGTGGAACGCATTTGTTCGATGCTGTTAATAATCCTGGGGTGCCTGTTGTTGGAGCTGCAATTGCGGCGAAAAAGAGTTGGTTGAGCAGGATGCTGGTAACTCTTAGGACTGATGGGGCCACGGCATGAGCTGCTCTGTTGGTGGCATGCCGTGAACCGAGACTGATATGACGGGTCGCCCACATGTCATTCATGCAGGATCACCAAACTACGTTTCTAAATCATGTACGATAGCTCCAAGTCATTCAATGGAACTGCACCAACTGGGCTGGTTCAAGACACACTGTGTTGCTCTGTTTCGCGCAGTCCTCGTAACGAGCTTTCCTCCTCGCAAAAGTGATCAATCGTTACTCATCCTTATACATTTCACCATGCCATCTCAGCTTGGTAGCATAAGCCGACCTATGCATACCATTTACATCCGATTCTCTGGCACATTGCGGCTATAGATTGTGCGATACAAGTCGCCATCATGTAGCAGACTTACCGCTATACGACCCCAAAGCGCTTTTTCAGCTACCCTGCATATATCGCTAGTCCGCTTGCTTAACATAGCCATGCAATATCGCATGTAAGATTCCGTGCGAAGTAAGAAGAGGTGCACGCCCCGAATTGTGATCTTTCTCCATGACCACATCACTACACCGGTGAGCTATTGTAAGCATCTTTCGTTTGTACATCGTTTCTCCCAGCCATCAGGATCAGATGTCAGATTTTCAAGTTGGCGAGATAATAGCATCTTGGCAGTGTTGGGCGACTAACCCGATGGGCGACAATTGCCTCAGCCTTCTGCGCGAATCAGGCTGCCTAGTCTGTATTTCTGCTCTTGTAGGCACGTCTCCGCGCATGCGCATGTAGGCTACCAACTCCCATGTAGCTTTTCGGGCCTATCTCACGCTAAGATCAATTCTCTTAGTCTACCGGCTGTACATATACAGCTCAGATTGCGTCAAATTGAGCGAATTGGTAGTATGCGCCAAAATGACCGCGCGTCGCGCCTGAAACAAAAGCAGATCGACGCATGACATTGATCTTGTGGCGAATGAAGGACCGAATGATGGCATGGAGACGTCGTGTCGACTTGCGCATTACGCGATCTCGTCTTGTGGGAATTACTACTCAGCGGGTAGGAAACAGTTTCCTCAAAACTGTTCCTGGGGGTCGAATGTGATGTGTTATTCCTCTGCTGCATTTCAAGCTGTCAATTGACCCTATCACTTTCCCTCAGAAATGAACACCACCCTCAACGGCCTTCCTAAAACCCTCCATAACACTTTCCACAAGCTTCTCCCCTACCACTCCCTCTTGCCAACTCCACCCCACGCTCAAGACTCCATCGTTTCCCATCAAAACACTCGTTGTGATCGCAGCGCCAAAGCCAACAGCACTACGACTGAAGGTCATGCGTCCGATACGGCATCGACCTTCACAAGCATCATTAGGAACGTCAAGTGACGGGGAAGAAGGTGGCGGGAAGCGGCCAAGGTTCGAGATCTCAAATGCCGCATCGCGGGGCGTGTTAAGCATAGACTTGAACACCGCAGCTGTGTCGTGTATACCTTTGAATGCAGCAATCGACGTATATGGCTCACCACTCGGACTCTTGTTACCCATGTATTCTTTTATTGTTTTCGCTGTATGACGCCCGGCCGCGAGTCCGCATGTAGCTCCCGTGTGTTCATCGCTGTCGGTGGGGAAGGAGCAATGCTCGCGACGGATCTGTACTTTCAATGCATCGATGAAACTGCCCATCGCTTCGCTCGTGGAGCTGCAGTTGTGGTGGAGGCTGAGCCATGGACGAAGGTTGATCGGTATGATACCTGTGAGTGCGTGGACAGTATCTGGAAGCTGCTCGAACAACGCACTGGCCAATACCGCGGTTAAGCCGGACGTCACTGTGAGACCATTCTCTTTACACTCTTGCGCAAATTTAGCTGAAGCTATTGGTGGAAAGAACAGTGTCCGGTAATGCGACATCATTGGTAGTTGGATGGGATTTCCTGTCCACTCTTCCAGCTCCTCACCCGATGTGCGGTGATGAAGTGGGTTCGGATTCAACGGCAACGGATGCAAATCTTCTAGTGGTGGCAGAACAGTCGAACTCTCAGACACTTGTATTTTCGGGCTGCTTAATTTCAAAGACGGTAGCATGAGAGCACTCTCGAGTGCCTGGTGGAATGACTGGTGGAAGATGACTCCTGTTGCGCCATCGCCGAGACTATGATGGAAGACAAAGGATGCGGTGAAACCACACCCCTTCTCTCCACTAGTGTCTTGCAGGATAGTCAGTCGCCAGAAAGGCAGGTGACCATGAGAAAGCTTGAAGTCAGTATTGTGTTCCTCCTGGAGAATTGTGTCGAGTTCAGTGTCTTGGTTGCGCTGATCAATCGAGCTCGCTCTAGTCTTGAAAAGTACGCAGGAACGAAGATCGAGAGACTGCAAACGGACGAAGTAGGCGTTTGGAGATAGTTCGTCGATCGGGACGGCGGATAGGATGGAGTTTCCATGGACGACTTGTGTCAATGCGGCGTAGATGATTGACTGCAAATCGGGTAGAGTAGCAACAGTAGAGAGAGAGTAGTGAGCAGATATTCCCACATTCTTGAAGAATCCTAGTTGATGAGAAACAGCGGAAAGCTGTTCGGATTTTCCTAAGGGTGATAAGCTTTGGCGATAGGTATGCCTGTTACATAGATGCTTCGTACCCAATAACCGTAGCACGGGAAGCTCGCGCACACTGTTCATAATCTCTAGACTGTTGTTGGTTTTGTTTTTCTAACCTGCGAAGAAATAGAAACTGTAAATTCAAAATCTAACCAAACTCTAGCTACAGGGAGGTCCAGAATTTAGTAGATATACCGCCCTCTAGCGCATTTCAGCAGCCTGGATCTTACTATCTAGCAGGACGACCAACCAGACCAGGCAGCCAAGTGACATCAACTATCTGGGGACCATGCCATACGTCTCACTATTTACCGAACCGTCAGCTCTAATCTAGCTGTGGTCCTGTCTAATCTTACCTAGAGTATCGCGTTCCCGGTAGCCTTCTCTTCTCTTAATGCCTAAATTCAACGCAGCTATGTAATAACCTGGACTGCACGACACTAAAGCGGCAGCTGATACGGATGCCCGTAACGATACCATCTATTAGTAGATTATCCGGTTGTGTAACGTGCAGGACGAGCCGTCCTACATATGCGCGTCAGCCCTGCATTGAGTACCCCCACATTTGTGCACTAGCAGAGTGCAGGGTCTCAAGCCATAATCATCGCAAAAGTGCTCTCTAATACGACACTAGCCCCATAACGTGTCAGATCCTTTCTTACGCTTGACGAGCATTCGATAAAACTTTAGCGCAATTCTGTGAGGTTATTTTTTCTTTTTGCTTTGCTCAGCTGATGTCGATTCAGTTTCCAGGTGTCAGCCGCTATGAGACCCTCGCTTAACATTTCCTTCATCTTGATACAGTTGTACATTATTCCTCACGGCGTTGTATGAGATAAGGCAGAAAGAGACAGGACAATTACCACCGTCTTTGACGTCTCGGCTAATTCCTGTCCCCATCTGCTGCTATGCGTCCTTCTCGTCCATCCATCCAAGAACCTTTACTTTCACCAACCCTGCTCTCATCTACCGATGCAGAGGACCTCAGATGCACTACCCAAATACACTCTGAGTATTGTCCAATAAGTCCACCGATAGACCATGCGCGTCCAGCGGTCAGCTCCCACCCAGGCGTCCAAGCGATGGAAGGGACAACACAAGCATGGTCAGATTTCTCTCTTACAGCGGCCTACATGATGATTTGGCTCATCTACTTTGTCGAAACATTGCTCGCCGGCATCACGTTAGCCTTGGTTCCATACGTTACATCAGCCTTTTCTATGCACGCTTTCACACCCACTGTTAGCATACTAAGCAATATTCTCGGCGGTGTCATCACACTATCTATCGCGAAGATTATCGATATTTTTGGCCGACCGTATGGCTTGCTATTCTGCCTTGTCACAGGATCAAGCGGGTTGGTCATGATGATGGTGTGTGACGGCATAGGCACGTATGCTGCGGCTATGGTCTTTCATACCTTAGGAAACAATGGTGTGCAATATATCCTGTCTGTACTCATTGCCGATACGACGAAGTTGGAGAACAGAGCGCTGGTGCAGGCGCTCATGAACTCAACTAGCCTGATTACAGGCTGGGTAGCTGGCCCTTTAGCGCAAGCATATCTTCGTGGCATGGGATGGCGGTGGGCATTTGGTTCATTCGGCGCGCTTGTTCCGCTTGTCACGCTGCCGCTGCTGGGTTTGCTTGTGGCGAACTATCGAAAAGCGAGGAGAATGGGACTTATCGAAGGGAGAGGAGAGAATCGTGGGCGAAATCTCTGGAAGTCCATGGTATACTATAGTCGGGAGTTCAATGCTGTTGGCTTGGTGCTCGCTTCTACAGGAATCGCCCTTTTTCTTCTTCCGTTCAACTTGTATGCTTTGACGGGCAAAGCCTGGTCTTTGCCGCTCATAGTTGGCGTGATCCTGCTCGGCTTTCTGCTTCTATCTGCATTCGTTGTATGGGAGAAGTCTTTCGCATCTATCCGGTGCCTTCCATACAGGCTACTCTTGGATCGAACCGTTTTTGGCGCATGCTTACTATGCGCTTGTCTTTTCGCAAGTTACGCCGTATGGAATAGCTACTTCGGCTCTTACCTGCAAGTTGTACAGGGACTCAGCGTGGAGGAAGCGAGTTACGTTGCGCAGCTATACACCGTTGTGAGTGTACTAGTCGCCGTCTCAGCTGGATACATGATCCATCGAACCGGCCATTTCAAGACCACGTCATTAGTCGTCGGTGTCCCGCTAAGTCTATTGGGTCAGAGTTTCATGATGTACTTTCGCACATCCAGTAACATCGGATATATCATCATGTGCTTCCTGTTCATTTCAATCTCGCAGGGCGTTCTCGTTGTCACTGACGAGATTGCTATGCTAGCTGCTGGTTCGCACGAACATGTCGCAGCAATGCTCGCAATCGTAAGTATCTTTGGGAATATCGGTGGTGCTATCGGTATGACAGTTGCGGCATCTATATGGTCTAACATAGTGCCGGATCGACTTGTGCGATACCTACCTTCTGAAGACCTACCGAACCTCAACAAGATCTTCGGCGACATAACGACTCAGCTGTCTTACCCTATGGAGTCTCTAACACGCCTTGCTATCCAGCACGCGTACGAAGATGCAATGCTTCGACTCCTTATAGCTAGTACTGCTATATCGGTTGTAGGGGTGATCGGACCGTTCATGTGGAAGAACATCGATGTTAAGAAAATTTAGCAGAACAAAGGCTATGTTTGGTAATCATCTATTATCTCATCCAAGAATTCTATTTTTGGTATGAATAGACCCTGTCTCTTATCCTCCCTGCATCAATGTCCCGGTGATTGTAATAAATCAGCATGGTTGACCAAACTCGAGCGTCATCCGATAAGCTATGCAGCAGGCGCACATCACTTGCCTAGATCACCTTTTTATCTCCGATCTTGCCACCGTAGTCACCTGGGCCTGAAATCTCGCAATCTGAGTTGGGCAACAGCTGCAAGAGATCTTTGTGAAACAATATCTTGTGGCAAATCGGACAATCATCGAGGATCTCGCGCGAGTCCTTCCACCATAGCGAAGTTGGAACAGGTACCGACGGAGGAACGGTCGTGTGTTCGGTGCAACAGTGCTCGCACATCTTACGGCTGATAATTGGGAACAGTCTTGATAGAAGAGTGCCGCTTACATGATCGCTTTCTTCGTCTTCTGCGTCGCTGTCGTCGCCTGTAGCGTCATCCGGGCTATGCGCCAAGAATCGATCCAATGACTCGATTCTAAAAGATGATTGTTTCGGATTCTTTTTGTGTATCGAGATGTGAGCATCTACGAAGTACTGCTCTCGATATGTCTCTGACTGTTCGGGCTCTTTCTCAGTGCCATGGTGTCTCATGTACTCTGAATAGACTCGGCTCAACTCTGCACCCAGCATACTATCCAGATGTCGCTCGTTGCGCTCTTGCAAGTCGCGCTCGGCCTTTAGCATCTTGGCTATCCTATCCTCACGGTCTTTCTTCAACTTTGAGACAGGGCCCTGGGTATCTGAAGAGCCTTCCGGAGTGTGGAACGTGTATCGACTAGGATGCAGGAACGGAAGGTTGTTGCTGGGGAGTGGTTGTGCGATGGGCGAGTTATTCCACATGCCAGAACCTTCATAGAAGGATCCTAAAGTTCGGGTATCATGAAGATGAGCATCCAGTACTATCGCGTTCTCTAGAAGTATGATATTCCGACATCCTGAAATCTTTTCTGTTCGGCGACGCAGCTCTTGGAAAACAGAGCTCCAATGGCGACCTACAAGGTTATTAGTACAGATTTCGAATATAAGGGCGACGCGCAATGGTTTCACTTGTAGCTTTGCTCCTCAACGGGCGCGACGATCTCGCGCACTGTGTTTTCGTGGTTTACATAGGTAGCAGAGCGACAGACGTTACCACTGATTCATCCGATCTGAGCGAATGTAGGTAGCAAAGCAGAAACACGTACTGTAAGGAAGTCAGCTGATCGTCTCATACGTATTCTTGATAGCTGATTTACCCAAAGAGTTCAGTCAATGACTCTCCTCTGGTATGGAGCATCTCAGTGAAAGCCACCGCATTGCCATTTGTCTCTAGTGCCCTTGACTCCCACAGATAAGAGTGTAACCGCTGACCCAACTGGTAGCCTCTAGATCCTGGAACGAAGGCAAGAGGTTCGAGAGGAATGGTCGAAGTCCCAGGAACCGCAAAGGTGGCAAGCATGCACTTGTTGCCGAACGTATGCCTGCACTTGAGACGGACGGGCTGCTCTGAGTTGTCGAAACCAGGGTCGGCTGCCTCGCCATAGGGTTTCCAACAGATGGGACACTTCTTGCTACCCTCGTCGACACTCTCGATTGGTACAGGTATTAGGTAGTCCAAAAAGGCTTGCTGAGTGGCGAATGTGTCTGCATCAGGTTGAGGCGGTGCGTAACGCGCTTTCATATCACTGTTGCTCGGAAAAGCGCTTGGTATGCTTGCGAGGTTAAGTTCAACCGCGCTGATGGTGCAACTAGGGCATGGACATTGCGATCCTGGAACATTTGGAGGTGGCGTGGCCATAACGCGCGGCTGTAGGACGATGTAGCGAGCACTTGGTTGAACTGTACTAGCGTATGCAAACGTTTGTTAGAGGAACGTAAGAGAAGTTTTCCAACACCGTTAAGAGAAGTGGAGATTGCTAGGTGAAGGCGCAAACCACGCTCCCGTGCAGCCTGATAGTGGTCAGTTCGCGAACTGACTATACACAACCCAGAACGAGTTAGGCTAGCTTATGGACCGGAAGCCACAATCGTCTCCGAATGAGGTACGCTTGATGGTGGAAAGAGTGAGACTCGTGATGCTACGCATGATCAACGAGGCTGGGTGAAGGCAGAGCGATGTCGCACCATGCATACACGAAGGTGCGGCTGTGCCAAGTCTCGCTACCTAGCCATGCGTATGTTGGTCAGCAGTGATTGGGTCAGCGACCCTATATCATCGCATTGTTACGCTTGCTATATGCTTACTATCTTTTCGTTCGTCAATCCGATCTGCAAGGCCTGTTGTGGTGTCCACACAGGCTTCTCTAGTAGGGTGCGGTCTGGCAAAGCACGTGATACATACTTTCACATTTGCTAGTACTGCTGCACTGGTCATTGTTCTACTAGTGAATAAATCCTCATATCCATGTCTTGAAACGTTGTTTCGATCCGCCTATCCTGATGTAAAACTAAGGGATTCGTTGTGTATTCAGGAATGTCATGGTGACTGATAGAAGAGGCCTTCCCATACGACAAGAACAACCAAGACTACCACAACCGGTCACACCGTGGGCAGCGGTTAGTGAACCTCAAGCCGTCGAGCGACAAACCCCGCCTGGACAACAAGAAGAACATACAGGTCGTAACGAGGAGAGACTCGTCTCATCCTAGAGGACGGGAGAGAGCTCCGATATCTGCTAGACCGACAATGCGTATGACAGGAGCTACGGCTATACACATCTGCAGAGCTAGCAACCGACCCCACAGGACGCTCCACATCGAGATAGTCATAGAACAGCGGGACGCAGAGAGGGTGCTTCTCGAGGATCTCTTCACCCTTGATCAGCTGCTCTAGCGGTTCCGGAGGTCGGACGTAATGGCCGAGGGCGTGAGTAGGCAACGAATACCGCAGGAGTCAGAATCCTTGTACTCAGTGTCAATAGTAGCTGACTGCCGTCATGAGCCTGTGGAAAGCACCAATGACGACACGAGGCGGGGAAGGAGCATCCTGTTTGTATGTCGTGGGTCATTCTCATTATGATTACCTATATGGTGGTTGTATCTGGCTTCAACTGTTCGACACGCCGTGTTCCGGAATATTGACCTTTCCGAACCTGTTTGAGGGTAGTGGAAGCCACGTTGAGAAAGGTTTCCAGCCCATCGTACATTCCCTCACCCAGCTCACTGCTTTTGTTCTCCATCTCATCCACGGCAGTTGCGACGATGTCGTCCGTCTGCTCCTTGAACTTGTATAGTTTGTCGTCAACCACTTCGCCCAATTCACGGATGCAATCCTCCTTGATAGTATCGACGTTGATTTTGTGGTCGGCAATGACTTCTTCAAAGTCACCGTCAGCTTGATTCCGGAGGCTGTAGGCCTGGTCGTTTGCCTCATCGAAAATAGTCGTGAGGTGTTGCTTGGCTAGCTCCGTCAAACGGTCGGTGATGAGGTTGCAAAGTGAGGAAGGGGCGGGATGAGAAGATGGGGTTGTCGTTGGCGGAGGCGAAAGCGATGGCGATCTTCGAGGGGCGATACAGTTGTGAAGGACATCTGGTAGGATGTTCTTGACGATGCCAGGTAGCATGCCCTCAACCAGTGCAGGAAGCTGGGCCTCGACCGCCCTGCTTATCGCGTCCTGCAATGCAAGCGCGGCAGTGGCCTCCAAGGATGTTTGTGGGTAGCTGGATGACACAGCTGTCTTTCCCTTTGGTGAGTCAACGGATATGTGAGAGGGACGAGGGCTGGGCGTCGCAGTTGCGATTTCGGTCGGCGAGCCGGGGTCGTACTGGTGACGTTTCGAAGCCGGAGACGTAGACAAGGAGCGTGTGGCGGCTACGTGCAGCGTCAATAGTGATCGTATAGTCGGCTGGGGCACGAAGTGACTTACCATGCCTGGACCGCTTTCGCGATGCATCAGCGTCCACGGCCTTTGCGTACGAAGGCGGAGGCGCATCTTGTTCTTCAATGGTATTGAAATCCGTCCAATCTACATATCTGAATCTGTCATTGCCGTCTGGAAAGCCGGTGAACAAGTTCGGTTGCCTGAAAAAGCGCTCGAGCGGTTCACGGTTGTCTGCATGTACCCAATTGTAGTCGAGCAGGATATGTATCTCTGTCGCTTCGGCGAGCTTGACCAGCTGGTGGAAAGGAGCTTCGAAGCCACTCTTCGCCGCCAGGGTACCAGTACTAGCCGAAGGAGGACACCGGATTCTGCAGGGCTTCGCGAGTGTGAGAGTTAAGACTCTGATTTGTGGGTTTCCGGCGCGCGCAATCAAGGCCAGCTGGTGGTGCGGGAGAAGCGTGGTCGCAGTCTTCAGCGTTGTTGCGTCGCGTATTAGGTTATCAGCATCATAAATCAAGGTGAAGGTCTGCGGATCATCAAAGCCATGAATGAAATTAGTGTATTGGAGATAGAAGCTGATCTGCAATGGTGCATCGCAGTACTTTGCAACTAAAACACAGCATGATTGTGCAGCACCATCCACTCTGGCGCTCGCCAGCACAGGAACACCTTTCTTGGGGACAAGATAGCGAACCATTGTGCGAAAGATGACTCACAACAAAAATCCCCCTTGCAGTAATGCGAAAGTAAGGGAAACCCTCCCACCCGGGCTTTGGACGCGTTGTGGGCGAAGAGCAGCCCTGACTCTGGTGTCGATGGACGCTGAGATGCCACTGGCTTGCAAGACAGGCGTGGTGCCTGCTCGTGAACTGCTGTTCCCACTGTGCTCACACTACCCTCGACTGCTTGAGAAACACCCCTCTGACGCGTGAATCGCCGGCGCGTGGGCTGTAAGCCGACGACGCCGTGCGCACGTCAAAGGTCCCTTGAGGAATGGCGAACTGAGGCGAGGCAGCGGGTGGGCGAAGACAGGACGGGCAAGAGCAGCTGGCGAGAAACAGTGACTTTGAGTTGGCGACGTCAGGTAACGAACGTGGAGATGGACGAAGGAGTCGGCAGCGACGTATGTTGGTGTCGAGTCGCGTTCAAGCGTCGTGTTGCCGGCGAGCGCGGCAGCCTGCGGAACCGGAATTTCTCACCCTCCGATCACGAACTAACCGTCTTTGGACTGGCCACCACGGCCCCGTCGTTGGAGTGACACGCCTGCAAACAGAAGATGAGATATACAGCTCGGCATCGTTGACCACACAGAAACAGGTCGACTCGTTTTGGTCATTGTGAGCGCAGCTACAGCCACACCTCGCATCTACATCTTCTTGGCGCCTATCACGTGAGCTACATGCTTTCCCTGGACATATGACGAACCTGATCGCCTTCGCATTCGCTGTATCCTCCCATGGATGCTTCAGCCGTTCGCGGTTAGCCGAACTGCAGAATTAATGTTGGTCCTGAGCATGGTGCACCATGAGCTGGGAGGAGGCATCGCCGCACGTGTCCCGGCGCGGTGTTCGCGATCTGCGCTGTTGCGCTAGTCACGTCTGATTTTGCACCCATTCAATCGGCGAGGCCTCTCGCCCAGACTTCTAGAACTATTACCGCAGCCCATCTCTTGCTCTTACAACACCATCTTCTGCGTCAACATGATCGCTCGCAATACTTTCCACAGTGCGCGACTTCTATAGTATCGGATGATAAATATGGATGACTTCAATGGCGCGACCGACCGCTTCTTGGCGTGGTTCAAGGCTGGCGGAGGTGTCTTTCGCGACGACTTGCTTGAGATACAGGATCTAAGAGCCAAGGACGCAGGTCGAGGAATAGGTAAGCCTGCGAGTCAGGTGTGCATGATCTGGGCCTTGATTGACAGCATGCAGTCGCAAAACAAGACATACCAGAAGACACAACGTTATTCACTATACCTAGAGATTTAATCATTAGTGTGAACACATCGCAACTACCTACCAGACTACCCAAGGTCTTCGATACGTTGACAGATGGCGAAGCCAATGATGAGAACGAACCATTGGATTCATGGACTTCTCTGATATTGGTCATGATATACGAGTATCTACAAGGCGATGCGTCACGCTGGAAGCCATACATGGATGTACTGCCGACAACTTTCGACACACCCATCTTCTGGTCCGACTCGGAAATCAAGGAGCTCCAAAACACCTGTCTATCAACGGAGAAGATTGGAAAGCAACAAAGTGATGAGATGCTGCGATCACAAGTCGTGCCAGTCGTTCAGCAGAACCCCAAAGTATTCTATCCTGATGGAGCCCGTGAATTGGGCGAGGAAGAGTTGCTTGCTCTTGCACACCGTATGGGTAGCACGATCATGTCGTACGCGTTCGATCTTGCCAATGAGCACGAAGAGGAAGACGAGGAAGAAGACGGTTGGGTTGAAGATCGAGAAGGTACCACGCCGCTTGGTATGGTACCCATGGCGGACATACTCAACGCTAATGCCGAGTTCAATGCACATGTGAACCACGGTGACAGCCTTGAAGTCACGTCGCTCCGTTCAACATTGCCAGCTGGCTCGGAAGTACTCAATTACTATGGTCCGTTGCCGAACTCAGAGCTACTACGTCGCTATGGATATGTGACACCCGAACACCACCGATACGACGTAGTTGAGCTACCATGGAGCCTTGTTCGCGAAGCGCTCATTCAAGAGCTCGGTCTGTCGGACGAGATAGTTGCAGAGATTGAGGTAAGCAGCCGGTACGAGCTTTTTAGTGAATGCACTGACAGCACCATAGGCCAAGCTCGAAGAGGACGAAGAGCTCGAAGAATACTTCATCATCGAGCGAGATTCCGGCGAACCGGATTCGGAAGGGCAGCTCACATATACAGCTCAACTCCGCGACGTTTCGCAAGAGCTTGAGGAACAATTCAAGGCTGTGCTCAAGGCTCTCAAGAAGAGCAATCCCGGGCTCATCGCGGAGAAGCGGAAGCGCGAGGATATTTTCAACGCCGTTGTGACCAAGGCGCTCGCTGCTAAGCTGGCGCTATATCCGACATCAATAAACGACGACGAGAGGCTATTGAAGGTAGGAAGCTTGGAAAAGAGACATCGCATGGCCATCGAGGTCAGGCTTGGTGAGAAGAGGCTGCTGCATGAGGCGCTGGCTTTATTACAGGGTGGTCAAGATGAAGTGAAGGGACAGACAGGGAAGAAGGCGAAGCGCAAAGAGTAAGGCCGTCGTCTTGGCCATGGCTGCTCGTTATCGGAATCATATTTGCATGAAAACTTTGCCTCACTACACAAAGCACTTGATGCACTCGCAAGAAGGTTCAGAACCTGTTTCCCGTACTCGTAGTTCGTACACGCAGATAAGCGAGTACGCGATCCGGCACTAGTCTTGGATCGGCAAGCCTAGCAGCACGAAACAGCGGAGCAACGACGTCCCATCCAACGCATTGGCAGGAATTATTGTGTCTTAGCAGGAGATCAAGAGCCTTGGTTTGCGCGCGTATGCACGGTTTTACTCGTACTGCGTGTTTGTTTAGCCCATACACATGAGCTGCGAGGCTGTGTGAACATTGCAAACTCCTTGGCGGGGATAAAGAGGTATATCATACATATATAGGGTAGGGCGATAGGTTTCTGTGACAACAACTGCGAGACCTCATTTCATCCCTATGATTCGTTGCATTGCTTAGCCCAAAAAGACCTACTCGGGAGCAACGATAACAACGCCACTTCAACTGCACTTCCACCCCGCTACGCCAAAGCTCCAACTATGAACCCCTTC